>Ga0105164_10000368_pt1 | contig 33140 bp, 27 predicted proteins | sample VDWuncwatermetaG_FD_89674 | JGI IMG/M metagenome (GOLD analysis project Ga0105164, IMG submission 89674) | Wastewater microbial communities from Netherlands to study Microbial Dark Matter (Phase II) - VDW unchlorinated drinking water | ecosystem: Environmental > Aquatic > Freshwater > Drinking...
AAGTTAGAAAATGGTCATGTGGTACTCGGTCATATTTCTGGAAAAATGCGTATGCACTACATTCGTATTTTGCCCGGCGATAAAGTAACGGTTGAGTTGACCCCGTATGATTTGAGTAAAGCGCGCATTGTGTTCCGCGCCAAATAGTTCAGTTAGGAGAAAATAATGAGAGTTCAAGCATCAGTTAAGAAAATTTGCCGTAATTGCAAAATTGTTATTCGTAAGCGTGTGGTTCGTGTGATTTGCACAGAGCCACGTCATAAGCAACGCCAAGGTTAATTCGGCGTTAGCCAATTTCGGTGTTATAATCTTCGTTTTTTCAAATATAGGGTAGCTGCATGGCACGTATTGCAGGGGTGAATATCCCCAACCATCAACACGCTGTAATTGCTTTGACTGCAATTTACGGTATCGGACGCACTCGCTCACTAAGTATCTGTGCAGCGGCTGGCGTGAAGACCACCACCAAGATGAAAGACTTGACTGACGCTGAAGTTGAAAAACTTCGCGACGAAGTAGCCAAGTTTACCGTTGAGGGTGATTTACGTCGTGAAACAACCATGAACATCAAGCGATTGATGGACTTAGGTTGCTATCGCGGTCAACGTCATCGTCGTGGTTTGCCATGTCGCGGTCAACGCACTCGCACCAATGCGCGCACTCGTAAGGGTCCGCGTAAGGCTATCGCCGGTGCTAAGAAGTAATTCGCTATAACGCATTAGAGGAATAGATTATGGCTAAGCCAGCTACGAAAGTACGCAAAAAAGTTAAAAAGAATGTTGCAGAAGCAATTGCACACGTTCACGCATCATTTAACAACACCATCGTTACCATTACTGATCGCCAAGGCAATACTTTGGCTTGGTCAACTAGCGGCGCACAAGGCTTCAAAGGTTCGCGTAAAAGCACCCCTTTTGCAGCTCAAATTGCCGCTGAAGTTGTGGGTAAGGCTGCTGCTGAATGTGGCGTTAAGAATATTGAAGTGCGCATCAAAGGACCTGGCCCTGGCCGTGAATCCGCTGTGCGTGCGTTGAATGCTGCTGGTTTTAAGATCACTAGCATTTCTGATATTACCCCGGTGCCGCATAACGGTTGCCGTCCGCCTAAAAAGCGTCGTATCTAATTTACTAGGAGTACATCTTGGCTAGAAATCTTGACCCAAAATGCCGTCAGTGCCGTCGCGAAGGCGAGAAGCTGTTTCTGAAGGGCGAAAAGTGTTTTACCGATAAATGTTCAATTGAGCGTCGTGCGTATCCGCCCGGTCAACACGGTCAAAAGAAAAACAACCGTTTGTCAGAATACGGCACTCAGTTGCGTGAAAAGCAAAAAGTTCGTCGCATCTACGGCGTGCTGGAAAAGCAATTCCGTTTGACCTACAAGCAAGCGACTGCATCACGCGGCATCACTGGCGAAAGCTTGTTGCAAATTTTGGAATCACGTTTGGACAACGTGACTTACCGTATGGGTTTCGGCGCATCGCGCTCAGAAGCGCGTCAAGTGGTTCGTCACAATGCGGTGTTGGTTAACGGTCATCGCGTGAACATTCCTTCATACCAAGTACGTCCTGGTGACGTAGTTGAAGTGGCGGAAAAGTCTAAGGCTCAGTTGCGTATCAAAGCAGCTGTAGCTGCGGCTGAATCACGTGGCTTCCCAGAATGGTTGGAAATGGACACTAAGGCTTTCAAAGGTACTTTCAAAGCTAAGCCTCAGCGTTCCGAATTGCCTGCAACCATCAACGAGAAGCTCGTGGTTGAGTTGTATTCCAAGTAATCCACGCGGAGTAGCGAATGTCTAAAAATGAATTTTTAAAACCGCGCATCATTGATGTGCAAAGAATTTCCGCCACCCAAGCTAAAGTGGTGATGGAACCCTTTGAACGCGGTTATGGCCACACTTTAGGCAATGCTTTGCGTCGCATTTTGTTGTCTTCTATGGTGGGTGCTGCACCGACTGAAGTGAAGATGGCTGGTGTGTTGCATGAGTACGCAACCATCGACGGCGTGCAAGAAGACGTGGTTGATTTGTTGTTGAACTTAAAGGGCGTGGTATTACGTCTGCACAACAGCAAAGAAGTTTTGCTGACTTTGAAAAAAGACGGCGCAGGGGTCGTGACGGCAGCTGATATTAGCGGCAACGCTGATGTTGAAATCGTTAATCCAGATCACGTTATCGCGCACTTAACAGCGGGCGGTAAGTTGGATATGCAAATCAAGGTCGAACAAGGTCGTGGTTATGTTTCAGCGATCTCACGTCAAGTACCGAACGAAACTCGCGCCGTGGGGCACATCGCTTTAGATGCGTCTTTCAGCCCAGTGAGTCGCGTGAGCTACGAAGTTGAGAGTGCGCGTGTGGAACAACGTACTGACTTAGATAAATTAGTCATGCACATTGAAACCAACGGTGCGATTGATCCAGAACAAGCTATCCGCAATGCGGCGCGTATTTTGGTTGATCAATTCTCAGTATTCGCCGCTTTGGAAGGTACAGAGCCTGTTGTTGAAAAAGTACAAACACCTAAAGTTGATCCTGTGTTGTTGCGCCCAGTTGATGATTTGGAATTGACCCCACGTTCATCAAATTGCCTCAAAGCACAAAGCATTCACTACATTGGCGATCTGATTCAGTACACCGAAAACGATTTATTGCGCACGCCTAACCTCGGTCGCAAATCGCTTAATGAAATCAAGCAGGTTCTTGCAGAGCACAATTTGTCGCTCGGTATGAAACTGGAAAATTGGCCTGTTGCTGCGGTTTAAGCAGTCTGGCAACTTAAGAAGTAAGAAAGGCACATCATGCGTCATCGTTCAGGTTTAAGAAAACTCAATCGTACCAGCAGCCATCGTTTGGCTATGTTCCGCAACATGACAGTTTCACTGTTGCGTCACGAGCTGATTAAAACAACTTTGCCTAAGGCTAAAGAACTGCGCCGTGTGGCAGAACCTATCCTGACACTGGGCAAAACGCCTAGTTTGGCAAATCGTCGTTTGGCTTTTGCGCGTTTGCGTGATCGCGAAATGGTGACGAAGTTGTTTGATGAGCTGGGTCCTCGTTATGCAACACGCAATGGCGGTTACTTGCGCGTGTTGAAATTCGGTTTCCGTCAGGGCGACAACGCTCCGATGGCATTGATCGAATTGATGGATCGTCCAGCCGATGCAACTGTAGTGGATGCTGAGTAATTAGCTAAATTACAGTGGTATAAAAAACCGAGTTCGCTCGGTTTTTTTACGTCTAGCTTTTTTGTGAAAAAATTAGCTGCGAGCGGCTTAGCTGTGTGAAAATCATCGCTGCTTTTTTTGTGAAAATTCTTTGAGGAGTGCGTGATGGCTAACTGGTTTACTGATAATTCTTTATCTATCGGCAACACGCCTTTAGTCCGTTTGAATCACGTGACTGATGGCGCGACGGCTACGGTGCTGGCAAAAATCGAAGGTCGCAATCCCGCCTATTCGGTGAAGTGCCGCATCGGTGCGGCGATGATATGGGATGCCGAACAGCGCGGCGTGTTGGGTGCAGGCAAGGAAATCGTCGAGCCCACCAGTGGTAATACAGGTATTGCGCTGGCGTTTGTCGCGGCGGCGCGCGGTATTCCGTTGACACTGACCATGCCAGAAACCATGAGCATCGAGCGGCGTAAGTTGCTGGCGGTATATGGCGCGAAGTTAGTGCTAACTGAGGGTGCAAAAGGTATGAGTGGCGCGATTGCCAAAGCCGAAGAAATCGCGGCTTCGGATAGCAAATATGTGTTGTTGCAGCAGTTCAATAACCCCGCCAATCCAGCTATCCACGAACGCACCACCGGCCCCGAAATTTGGCAGGACACCGATGGCAAAGTGGATATTTTTGTCGCGGGTGTCGGGACGGGTGGCACACTCACGGGCGTGTCGCGTTTCCTGAAAAAACATAATGCTCATTTGCTTTCGGTCGCTGTCGAGCCGGCTGCCAGCCCCGTGATTACGCAGTTGCGCGCAGGAGAGCCGATTAAGCCCGCGCCGCACAAAATTCAAGGCATAGGCGCGGGCTTTATTCCTGGAAACTTGGATCTGTCGCTGGTTGATGAAATCGAACAAGTTAGCAATGAAGAAGCGGTGGAATACGCGCGGCGCATGGCGCGCGAAGAAGGCATTTTGTGCGGCATATCTTGTGGTGCGGCCGTCGCTGCGGCGCTACGACTGGCTAAGCGTCCCGAACATGCAGGCAAAACCATCGTGGTCGTGTTGCCTGATTCGGGTGAGCGTTATTTGAGTACGATATTGTTTGATGGCTTGTTTGATGACAAAGGTATCGCGCTGTAATTTTTAAGTTGTGCTAGTTAGCATAAAAAAGCCCGCCAAATACAGCGGGCTTTTTTGCATCGATGGATTTGAGCCTCCGTAGATTTTTAGGGTAACAGCGGCAAGCCCAGTTCATTAAGAAAGGCATTGTGTTTGTCGCGTGCGTGGCTGATTTGGCTTTCCAGGTTCATCAGTTGTGCATTGACTGCGAGCAAGTCAATCGCCACTTCTGCTTTCGCCGTGCTGATATAGCGCGAGATATTCAAGTTGAAATCATTGCTAGCGATTTCCTCCATCGTCACCCGCCGCGAGTAGCGTTCTTCTTCCTTGCGGAATTGATAAGTGGCGATGATTTTTTCAATATGTTCGGGCAACAAGCGGTTCTGCCGTTTGCCTTTTTCAAAGTGTTCGGCAGCGTTGATAAACAGCACATCGTCAGATTTTTTGCACTTCTTCAACACCAGAATACAGACGGGAATACCCGTCGAGAAGAACAGATTCGCGGGTAAGCCGATGACGGTGTCAATGTTGCCGTCTTTGAGTAACTTACTGCGAATGCGCTCTTCCGCGCCACCGCGAAACAGCACGCCATGCGGCAAAATAATTGCCATCGTGCCCTCTTGAGCAAGGTAATGAAAACCATGCAACAAGAACGCAAAATCAGCCGCTGATTTAGGCGCAAGCCCATAGCCCTTAAAGCGAAAATCATCGCCCATCGCGTCGCTAGGCTCCCAGCGATAACTGAACGGCGGATTTGCCACCACCGCATCAAAATGAACTTTTTTAGCGGGGTTAGCTTCCTTGAGAATGTCCCAATCATTGTCCAGCGTGTCGCCATGAAAAATCTCAAACTCAGAATCTTTCACCCCATGCAGCAGCATATTCATGCGCGCCAAGTTGTAAGTGGTGATATTTTTTTCTTGCCCGTAAATTTTGCCGATGCCGTGCGCGCCCAGTTTATTACGCACATTCAGCAACAGCGAGCCAGAGCCACAAGCAAAATCCAACACCTTATTCAGCCGCGCTTTGCGCCCCGTGGTGGGGTCTTGGCTGTCTAGCGTCACAATCTCAGACAAAATGCCCGACAATTGCTGCGGCGTATAAAACTCGCCCGCCTTCTTGCCTGAGCCAGCAGCAAATTGCCCAATTAAATACTCGTAGGCATCGCCCAGCACATCGCTGTTGGTAGAAAACTTCGCTAGACCTTCCGCAATTTTGCTGATGACCGTACACAGCTTGGCATTGCGCTCGGCGTAGTTCTTGCCCAGCTTTTCAGAATTCAAATTGATTTCAGAAAATAGCCCGCCAAAGGTGCTGGCAAAAGACTCATTCTCAATGTAGCGAAAGCCCTTATCCAGCGATTCCAGCAATAGCGTGTTTTGTGTGCGCGCCAACTCAGAAATACTGCTCCAAAGATAATCGGGCGGAACAACGTAATGCGTCTTGCGCCGCATCTGCTCCTCAAACTGCACCACATCCGTCGCGTTTTTTTCATACCACAAGCACAGCGGCGCACGCCCTGAATCGGCTTCTTGTAGTGGGTAATCTGTGCCCAATTCTTTCTTGGCAGCGGCTTCATAATTGTCCGAGAGATAGCGCAAAAAAAGGAATGACAACATGTAATCACGAAAGTCGTCCGCATTCATCGCCCCGCGTAATTCATCGGCGATTTTCCACAGCGTGTTGCCTAATTGTTTTTGGTCTTGTTCGGTCATGGCTGGCTCGCTGAAGTAGGTTGATGTGGTGTGAGTTCAGGTAATACAAATGCATAGCGCGTGAGAAAGCCGTTTAGGATAGTTTTGAAAAGCACCTTGTTGTCTTCGATCATTTCACGCGGCTCATATATCGAATACTTGCCGTGGCTGAGTAAATTTAAAGCGCGGGCATGTAGGCCTTGATCTTTATCGTCAATACATTTTGAAAAGTCATCATAGCCAAAGAAAGTAGCGGTCTTTTCTAGAATGCTACGTAGCATGTTGAAATGATGCGTGTACAGCGCGCCAGACTGTGCCACCGATTGCAACTCACTCAACATCGCCACATGATGAAAGAAAGGCGTGTCGTCCGTGGCTCGCAGCGTGTGACCTTCACCATCCTTGGCGCGATGTAGAAAATACTTTCTGTGCTGCTGCGGTTTCAGCTCATTGCACATCACATTGAAAAACAGCCCGTGGTGCGAAGACAACACAGTTTTTATGCGCTCTTTACCCGCCCTGAGCAACTTCGCCAAATCGCTGGCAACCGCAATGGCATTGTTGTCGTCCAGCGATGAAATTGGGTCGTCGATATACAAGTACTTCACCCACGCATAGGCCTCGGCACCATCAATCACCAACTCGCAAATCGCCAAGAAAATGCACCAGATGAAGAGGTTTTCTTCGCCGCGAGATACCTTGATATTGTTTGCATCACCCCGTGAAAAGCTGACCGTCCAGTTCTCGTAGTCAATCTTGAAATCAAAATTGGCATAACGTTCCAAGTAGGCGAAAATTTTGGCTTCTAAGGCGAGCTCTTTGAAACCAGCAAAGAAGTTCGAGTCTGAGTTGATGCGCAACACACGCTCGGCATCACCCACCAAGTCGTTATCCCAATAAAATAAATCTTCTGTGTAGGCGTTGAAGTAAAGAGTGTCACGCACCGTCTCGGTAATCGTGAGCGGGTTGTCCAACATGGTCCCCAACACTAAACGGTCGTTTGATTTTTTTTTGCCTTCATCCTTGAACGCCATCGACAGTCGCGTTTTACCGGTGCCGTTGTAGGCAAAGAGCAGCACAAAATCCTGACTGTTCAGATCGTCGCGTAGTCGTTCAACCAGCGGCTTCATGTTTTTGTAAGTGTGAATTTTTGGCTTGTTGCTCATCACTGCACCTCATCAGCAAAAGGAAAAAGTTGCTGCATCAGGCCTTTTTTATGGGTCTTGAGCGCGGCGAGTTTTTGGGTTTGGGCGGTGATGAGATCGTCGAGGGAGGTGAGGCAGTCGGCGATTTTTTGTTGTTCTTCCTGTGACGGAGCAGGAAGTGGCATGGCTAAAAAATCATCATTTGCGATAGCCATTCTGTCATGCCGCGCACCAGTACTACCTACCTGACGCATGTACAAATGCCAAGCAGATGTTTTGAAGTAATGTGCGTAAAAGTCTATACCAGAATTCTTGAAGCGGAAAACTGTGTACAAGGGCGACATGACACCCTTTGCAATTCTGTTTCTTGAGATTGGACCTACTGGCGCAAAAGTTGAGATCCTCGGGTTATATACGAAATCTCCACTATCAACGATAAGGTAGTTTTCAAGATTGCCTTGGGTGGCAATATCCTTGTCAAAGTAATCCCGCTGATCGACCACGCCATGCTCAGCTGAGTTGGTCAATACACGCACCAACTTACCGTCACTATTTCTTTCGGTTCGCCTACTTGCTAACTCTTTCAATGGTACAAACTCCCACTCCCCCGCATCCCGAAACTCAGGAAAGCGCAGCTTGGGCAGGGTTTCGCCTTCGGCGGGGAAAAGCTGCTGCATCAGGCCTTTTTTATGGGTCTTGAGCGTGTCGAGCTTTTGCGCCTCCCGGGTGATCCGTTCGTCGATGGAAGCGAGGCAGTCGGCGATTTTTTGTTGTTCCTCAACTGTTGGAAATGGAATTGTTATCTTGGCCATGACCCCATTCATCAGCTTTGGATTGCCTACATAGGAAACGTGGCTTCTTGAGACACTGTTTATCAGTGCCGCAATGCAAGGGTTTGCGTAACCGTTGGTGTTGATCAAAACCCCGCAAACGTTCGTGCAATAAAACTTCCCCGAACGGTAATTCACATCCCCTGCGTTCGCACCGTCAGTTGTCCATGTAATAGCGTCTTCGTAAAGGAAGTCAGAGTAGTATCCAGACAAGCCATTATTCTTGGTTTGGGATGAATAGACTGGGTAGCTGGCTTCATTCGTTTTCTTATCTTGTACCAACGTCATCGATAGAACTTCCCCACGAGTGACTTTGAAAACTTCGCCGACCTGTTTTTCTTCCCACTCCCCCTCATCCCGAAACTCAGGAAAGCGAAGCTTGGGCACCAGCCCGCTCCCTTTCACCTTGTTACTCATACGCCCCCAGCCCTGAAATCTCGCGCCCTTGCGCGAGTTTGTGCAGTAGCGGCATGAGGTCTTGCATCAGTGCCAGTTCTTTTTGGCTGCGTGCCTTCCAACCTAATTCGAGCGGGGCGAGTAGGTCACTTAATTGTTCACCGTCCAAAATCATGCGCAGCAAAGTGAAGTCCACAAAGGCTTGTAGGGTGGGGGCGGCCAGCCCGTGAGTTTGCGCGATGGCGGCGAGGATGCGATTTCTTTGCTCGGTTTTGAAGGTTTGGTAGCCGTCGCGGATGGTTTGCTCGGTGAGACCTGCGCCCGCTTTGAGCGAGTGGATGTAGGCGGTGATGTCGTCGCGTTCGTCGATAAATTTGGCATCGGCGGCAATCAAGCCAACGAGTGCTTCACGGCTCATAGATTGCTTTGCCGTGCCTAGGCTAAAGTTTGCAATCAGCCCCATGATGTAGTCGTAATCGACCACCGCTGAGGCGAACAGCACAAACTCAAAATCAAGTTGCTGTACAGGCTCGTCCGCTTCGCCGCCTTTTTTCTGTTTGTCTTTGAGGCGTTGAGCGGTTTCTAAATACACGCCACGGAAGGCTTTAAGCTGGTCTTCGGGCATCACCTCGGCAAGGCTGGCGGTGTGTTCGGGCGTGAGGTCGGTATATTGGTCGAGCTGGGTTTTGAGCCGCTGCACTTCTTTGAACAGGTTGATGAACTGCCCGCGTGCATCGTCACCTTTGAGGTTGTTCACTTGTTCTGGCGCGTTATCTAGCCCTTGTGATTGCATAAACTCTGCGAGATGGGAGACGGCGGTTTCAAATTTAGCAATCACTTGCGGCGCGGCATCGACTAGCCAGATTTCGCGGGCGCGGTCGGCTTTTTCACCCGAAAACAGCGCGATGGCGGCATTTACGGCATCTTGCTGTTGGCGAAAATCAAGCACGTTGCCGTAAGGTTTGCTGTCATTAAGTACGCGGTTGGTACGCGAGAAGGCTTGAATCAGCCCGTGGTGCTTGAGGTTTTTGTCCACATACAGGGTGTTCAAATACTTGGAGTCAAAGCCCGTGAGCAGCATGTCCACCACAATCACCACATCGATTTTTTGTGCGTGCGGCAAATCTTGGTTGGGATATTGTTGGTCTTTGATGCGCTTTTGCACGTCTTGGTAATACAGGTCGAATTCGCTGATGCGGTGGTTGGTGGCATAACGCGCGTTGTAGTCGGCAATGATGGATTTGAGCGCGGTCTTTTTTTCTTCGGGTGCAACTTGGTTGTCGGCTTGTTCTTGCGGTAAATCTTCTTGAATTTGCAGCACGTCTTTATCGCCCTCAGCAGGCGGGGAGAACACGCAAGCAATGTTTAACGGGCGAAAGTCGCGGTCTGCGTTCTGCCGTTGCGCTTGGAGGTCAGTGAACAGGCGGTGATATTCAATCGCTTGGTTGATGCTGGCCGTGGCAAACAGCGCGTTGAATTTACGCCCGTTGGTGGCGGCATCGTGTTTTCCCAAAATAGCTTTGACCACCGCCTCTTGCGTCAAGGCTTCGCCCGCTTTAGCTTGGTCTTTACCTTCAGTTTTGAAGTAGTCAATGTGGAAGCGCAGCACATTGCGGTCTTCAATCGCGTGTGTGATGGTGTAGGCATGGAGCTGTTGCTGAAACAGGTCGTCGGTGGTTTTAGCCGAAGCCTGCTGACCTTCCACTTTCACAGAGCTGGCGTTCTCATCAAAAATGGGCGTGCCCGTAAAACCAAACAGTTGCGCTTTGGGGAAAAAGTCTTTGATGGCTTGATGGTTGTCGCCAAACTGGGAGCGGTGGCATTCATCAAAAATAAATGCCACGCGCTTGTTGCGCAAGGGTTGCAAGCGTTCTAGATAGTTGCGCTTGTTGTTGCGGTCGAGTGCGAGCCCTAATTTTTGGATGGTGGTGACAATCACCTTGTCGGCGTAATCGCTGGATAGTAGTCGCCGAACCATGGCATTGGTATCAGTGTTTTCTTCAACACAGCCTTCTTGAAACTTGTTGAATTCCTCGCGAGTTTGCCGATCCAAATCTTTGCGATCCACCACAAACAAACATTTTTCAATGTCGGGATTATCTTTGAGTAGGGTGGAGGCTTTGAATGAGGTGAGCGTTTTGCCACTGCCCGTGGTGTGCCAAATGTAGCCGTTGCCGCGATTTTCGCTAATGCAATCTGCGATAGCGCGCACTGCGTAGATTTGATAAGGGCGCATCATCAGCAATTTTTGCTCGCTGGCAACCAGCACCATGTAGCGACTGACCATTTCGCCCAAAATACATTTGGGGAGAAACTTTTCGGCGAAGTTGTCGAGATGGGTAATCTTCTGATTTTCTTCGTCGGCGAACTGATACAGCGGCAGGAAACGTTCGTCCGCGTCAAAGCTAAAATGACGCGCATTATTGTTGGCAAAATACCAAGTGTCGCTGCGATTGCTGACGATGAACAGTTGCAAAAAACACATCAAGGAACGGGTGTAGCCGTTGCCCACATCGTTTTTGTAATCCACGATCTGCTGCATGGCGCGGCGTGGGCTGATGGTTAGCCCCTTGAGCTCTATCTGCACTACGGGTACGCCGTTGATAAGCAGAATTACGTCATAGCGATGGTGACTGTTGTGGGTGTTGATGCGTAGCTGATTTACCACCTCAAAGGTGTTTTTGCACCAGTCCTTGATGTTGACCAAGGTGTAAAAAAGCGGCGTGCCGTCGTCGCGCTCGAAGCTGTTACGTTCGCGCAGACATTTGGCTGCGGCATATACATCGGGGTTGATAATTTGCTCCATCAGTCGGGCAAACTCGGTATCGGTCAACTGAACTCGATTGAGTGCTTCAAACTTCTCGCGGAAATTATGCTCTAGTGACGCTCGGTCACGAATATCGGCACGATGCGTATATTTGAGCTGAGTCAGCTTGGCGATAAGATCGTTTTCGATTTGGTTTTCCGTGGTGGTCATGGCTGCAATTCAAAATGTTAACTTGTTGAGTTTACCTGTTTTGAGAGCTTCCCCTTGGCAAAAAATGGTTTGAAATAAAATACCATTAGGGGGCAGCTCTCAATGCTTTGAGCAGGATTTTAAGTCCGCTATTCGTTTACTTTGCCGCGTAGCATTTTGAGCTCGCCGCGCTGGGTTTTGCTCGCCAGTCGGCGGCGTTTTGAGTTGCGCGTGGGGCGGGTTGGGGTGCGATTTTTGACCGTGACGTTAGCACTCACAATTAAAAATTTCAGTCGCTCTAACGCATCGGCGCGATTCTTTTCTTGGGTGCGATGTCGTTGCGCTTTGATGACGATGATGCCATCAGTCGAGATGCGTCTATCCGCTAATTCGTGCAATTTTTCTTTGAGTTCATCAGGCAACGACGAGGCGTTAATATCGAAGCGCAGATGAATCGCCGAGGACACTTTGTTGACATTTTGCCCACCCGCACCTTGCGCACGAATCGCGTTGAGCTCAATCTCGGCATCGGGAATGTGTAGCTGCGCGGAAATTTCTAGCATCAAAAACTTAGCGTTTCAAAACTGCTTGTAAATACTTGCCCGTCACGCTGTGTTTATTTTTTGCGATGTCTTTGGGCGACCCTTCCGCCACGATGCGCCCGCCGCCGAAGCCGCCTTCCTGGCCTAAATCAATGACCCAGTCCGCCGTTTTAATCACATCGAGATTGTGTTCGATGACCACCACGGTGTTGCCTTGATCGCGCAGTTTGTGGATGACTTTCAGCAGCAGCGCGATGTCGTGAAAATGCAGCCCTGTCGTAGGTTCATCCAAGATGTATAGCGTGCGTCCCGTATCACGTTTGGATAACTCCAGCGAAAGTTTTACGCGTTGCGCCTCGCCGCCCGACAAAGTGGTGGCAGATTGTCCCAGCGTGATGTAGCCCAAGCCCACGTCCAGCAAGGTTTGCAGCTTGCGCGCGATAAGTGGCACGGGCTTGAAGAATTCATGCGCCACTTCCACCGTCATGCCTAAAATTTGGTGGATATTTTTGCCTTTGTATTGCACTTCCAAAGTTTCGCGGTTGTAGCGATGACCATGACACACGTCGCAGGGCACATACACATCGGGCAAAAAGTGCATCTCGACTTTAATCACGCCGTCGCCCTGACACGATTCGCAGCGACCACCCTTCACGTTAAAAGAAAAACGTCCAGGCCCGTAACCGCGTTCGCGCGCGCTAGGCACGCCTGCGAACAACTCGCGGATTGGCGTAAATAAGCCCGTGTAAGTGGCGGGATTAGAGCGCGGCGTGCGCCCAATCGGCGACTGATCGACGTTGATGACTTTGTCGAAAAATTCCAGCCCAGTAATGCTTTGATGCGGTGCAGGTTCGGTGTTGCTGCCGTATAAATGTTGCGACACGGCGGGATAGAGCGTGTCGTTAACCAGCGTGGATTTGCCTGAACCCGACACGCCCGTCACGCACACCAACAATCCGACGGGCAAATTCAGCGTAACGTCTTTGAGATTATTGCCGCACGCGCCGGTGATGGTGAGCATTCGCTCGGCATCGGGTTTGAGCATTTTCGCGGGCATGGGAATGCTGCGTCGTCCGGTCAGATAATCGCCGGTCAGCGAATTTGGGTTGGCACACACTTCATCGGGCGTGCCTTCCGCGACTATCATGCCGCCGTGTTCGCCCGCGCCCGGTCCCATATCCACCACATAATCGGCATGGCGAATTGCATCTTCATCATGCTCGACCACAATCACGCTGTTGCCCATGTCACGCAGCATCTTGAGCGTGTCCAGCAAGCGGTCGTTGTCGCGCTGATGCAAGCCGATGGATGGCTCGTCCAGCACATACATCACGCCGGTTAATCCAGAGCCGATTTGCGATGCCAAACGAATGCGCTGCGCCTCGCCGCCCGACAGCGTTTCGGCGGAGCGTTCCAGCGACAAATAATCCAAGCCGACGTTGTTCAAAAAAGTTAAGCGGTTGGCTATTTCGATGACGATTTTTTCCGCGATGGCGGCTTTGTTGCCTTGCAGTTTTAAGTCTTTGAAAAACGCCAATGCCTGACGTAACGGTAGCGCGTTGATTTCAAAAATGTGCTTTTCGGCGACGCGCACATGACGTGCCTCGACGCGCAGCCGCGTGCCTTTGCATTCGGGGCAGGCGCAGCCGTTCATATACTTCGCCAACTCCTCGCGCACGGTGGGCGAATCGGTCTCTTGGTAGCGGCGTTCAAAATTATTCACGATGCCTTCAAACGCGTGTTCCCGCAGCGTGGCCTTGCCGCGCTCGTTCAAATATTGGAACGCGATTTCAGTTTTGCCGCTGCCGTACAAAACCACTTGCTGAATTTTTTCTGGTAGCGATTCAAACGATTGTTCGATGTCAAAATCGTAATGTTTGGCAAGTCCGGCGAGCAGTTGGTGATAGAACTGATTGCGTCTATCCCAGCCTTTAATTGCGCCGCTACTCAAGGACAAAGTTGGAAATGCGACTATGCGTTTGGGGTCAAAAAAACTGATGTTGCCTAAGCCATCGCATTTCGGACACGCGCCCATAGGACTATTGAACGAGAACAAACGCGGCTCAAGTTCGGGCAGCGAATAACTGCAAATCGAGCAGGCGAATTTCGCTGAAAATAAATGCTCTTTGTCCGTGTCCATTTCCACCGCGAGCGCGCGACCATCGGCATGACGCAACGCTGTCTCGAACGATTCCGCCAGTCGTTGTTTAGATTCCACATTGACTTTCAATCTATCAACGACAATCTCGACGGTGTGTTTTTTATTCTTCTCCAGCTTGGGCAAATCGTCCATGTCGTGAACTTTGCCGTTCACGCGCACCCGCACAAAACCTTGCGCGCGCAACTCTTCAAACAGCTCAACCTGCTCGCCTTTGCGCTCCACCACCAGCGGCGAAAGAATCATCACTTTAGTGCCTTCGGGCAAAGCCAAAACGTGATCGACCATCTGCCCGACCGACTGCGCTTGCAACACCAAATCGTGATCGGGGCAATACGGATCGCCCGCGCGGGCAAACAACAGCCGTAAATAATCATGTATCTCGGTGACCGTGCCGACCGTCGAACGCGGATTGTGCGAGGTGGCTTTTTGCTCGATGGCGATAGCGGGCGACAAACCCTCAATCAAATCCACATCGGGCTTTTCCATCAACTGCAAAAACTGCCGCGCATACGCCGATAGCGATTCCACATAGCGGCGTTGCCCCTCCGCATACAAGGTATCGAACGCCAGTGAAGACTTACCCGAACCCGACAAACCGGTAATGACCACCAGCTTATGACGCGGCAAATCGAGACTGATGTTCTTCAGATTGTGGGTGCGCGCCCCGCGAATTTTGATGAGTTCCATGCTGGATGTATGAGCTAAAAATGACGCGCGAATATACGCGAATTTGTGGGCATCCCCAAACGAGATTGAGCATGAACTCAGTCGCTGTCGCGATAAAAATATGTGGTTAAAAAACCACAATCGCTGATTTCGCTTGACGCAACTCCTCCCCCCCCCCTACCATGCCCGCGCTGCATTTTGCAGTGTTTTGCTAACTATTTTTTAGGATCAATAACATGAAAAAAATTGCTTTAGTTGCATTGTTGTCGGCTGTGGTTGCTACGCCTGCTTTGGCGGACAACACTGGTAAGTTTTACGGTGCGGTAGATTTGGGTTCAGTGTCGTTGAGCAACACTAATCCAGGTGGTACAGCATTTGGAAATCCAGGCGCATTCCGTTTTGTTGGTGGCTATAACATCAACCCTATGTTTGCGGTTGAAGCTGGCTATTTGATGATGGGTGATTCAACTTTGTCTTTTACAGGTGGTAGCGTTACAACTAAAAACTCTGCATTGCAATTTGCCGCTGTTGGTTCATACCCTGTTGCTCCTCAGTTTGACTTGATTGGTAAGTTGGGTCTGTCTATGAATTCAAACAAGTTGGCAGGTACGGGCACATCAGCTGCGCTGAATAGCAGCAATACAACAACTTCTTTGATGTACGGTATTGGTGGTCAATACAACGTCAACTCACAAATCAGTATTCGTGCGCAATACGAAAGTTTTGGTAACAGCAAAACGACTAACAATACATCTGGTCAATCTTGGGATACTAGTTCAACAATGTTCTCTGTAGGTGCTGCATACAACTTCTAATCTAGCTCGACCTTTGGTTGATATGTCAGGCGCAAGCCTGAGCTAGCAGAAACAAAAAAGCCGAGTTCGCTCGGCTTTTTTGCGTCTATGCCTAGCGATGCGGTGATGCGCGAATTTAGCGACGGGCATCTAAGCTACAGCGCAACCGCTACGGGTATAATCCGCCGCTCATTTTTTGCCTCACCCTCGCGCACTCCAGATGAATATCCTTTACGAAGAAGACGGCAGTTTCAAGGTCGGCAGCATAATGACCGACAACACCAGTTCGCTACAGATTGAAAGCCTGTCTGGCAAGCGCAGCAAAATTAAGGCGACTAGCGTGATGCTGCGTTTTAGCCAGCCCGCAATGGATGTTTTTATGGCGCAAGCCGATGCGATGGCGGAGCAAATCGAGGTGGAGTTTTTGTGGGAATGTTGCCCGCCTGATGAGTTCGCGTTTGAACAAACTGCTGAAGAATACTTTGGGCATAAGCCCTCGCCCTTAGAGGCGGCAGCGGTGATGTTGCGTCTGCATGGCGCGCCGATTTATTTTCATCGCAAAGGCAAAGGTCGCTATCGCGCCGCACCAGCCGAGGTGCTGAAAGCCGCCCTCGCGGGTGCAGAAAAAAAGCGTCAGCAACTGGCGTTGCAAGCGCGCTTTATCGAGCAATTATCACGCTTTGAATTGCCTGAAGAATTCAAAGATCACATCAACAATCTGCTCTACCAACCTGACCGCAATACCTTAGAAGTTAAGGCGTTGGAAGCGGCGTGTGCTGCGACGCATTTGTCCGCCGCGCACTTGTTGCAGCAGTGCGGCGCGTTACCTTCTACGCACGATTTCCACTTCAATAAATTCTTGTTTGAGAACTTCCCCAAAGGCATCAATTTTCCTGAAGTCGAGATTGCGGCGTGGGGTGAATTGCCAATGGCGACGGCGCAGGCGTTCAGCATTGACGATGCCAGCACGACCGAAATTGACGATGCGTTTTCACTGGAAAAATTAGCCAATGGCAACTGGCGTGTCGGCATCCACATCGCCGCGCCCGCGCTGGGTTTACTGCGCGATTCAGCGGGCGACAAATTGGCGGGCGGCAGACTCTCCACCGTGTATATGCCCGGTCAAAAAATCACCATGTTGCCCGACAGCGTGGTGCAAGCCTTTACGCTGAATGCCGATCACGTTTGCCCCGCGCTGACTATGTATGTCGATGTCGATCCTGAAACATTGCTCATCACCGCAACGTTTAGTCGCGTCGAACGCGTGCATATCGCGGCGAATTTGCGTCACGACACGCTAGAGCCGTTATTCAATGAAGAGAGCTTGGCGGCGGGCAAGCTGGATTACGCTTACGCGCCCGAATTAAAATTGCTGTGGGATTTTGCCAACAAGCTGGAAGCCTTGCGCGGCAAGGCTTCCGACAACAGCACGCAGATGGATTACAACTTCACGATTGAAAATGATCACGTCAGCATCACCACGCGCCGACGCGGTTCGCCTATCGACAAAGTGGTTTCTGAGCTGATGATTTTGGTCAACAGCGCGTGGGGAAAACAGTTGGATGAACACGGCTTCCCCGGCATTTATCGCACGCAAAATAATGGCAAAGTAAAAATGAGCACCGTCGCAGCACCGCATCAGGGCTTGGGCGTGGCGCAATATATGTGGTCGAGTTCGCCACTGCGCCGCTATGTCGATATGGTCAATCAACGTCAGATTATCGCGATGCTGAATGGTGGCGAGGCGGTGTATCCGAAAAATGATCCCGCGCTGTACGCGGTGCTGCGCGACTTTGAAACCATGTATGGCATCTACAACGACTTCCAACGCCAGATGGAACGCTACTGGTGTTTGCGTTGGTTGCAACAAGAAAAAGCCGCGACATCAGCCGACAGCGAAGTGGTTATTACGGGGTCTGTCATCCGCGAAAACTTGGTGCGCGCAAGCAACATTCCGCTGGTATTCAAAGCGCATTCCATGCCAGAACAACCGCCGCACACCAAGGTTACGTTGGGCGTGGGCGACATCGACTTGCTCGATTTGAATTTGCATACGCGCTTTATTTCGGCTGAAGTTCCCGTCACCGCGCTGGAGAGTGCGGCTTGATAAAGTCTTCGCACAAACTGCTAGTCGGGGCGATGTTGGGTTCGCTCGCGTTGCATGCTTTTGCGTTATGGGGTGTTGGTTTGGTGTTGCCCGACCCGAAAAAAATGCCGAGCTTCACGCAGCCTTTGCAAGTGGTGTTGGTCAATAGCAAATCCAAATCTAAGCCCATCAAAGCGGACGCATTGGCGCAAGCCAATTTAGATGGTGGCGGCAACACGGCGGAAGACAAGCAAGCCAAAACACCGCTGCCCACTTTGCAAGACGATGCGCGTTTTACCCCTGAGCAAAAAGCTAAAAGCGTCGCCGCCCTCGAAGCCGAGACACAACGCTTGCTGACGCAACTGAAAAACGATCGCAGCGTCGCCCGACCCGAACCGATTAAAAAACTCGCCAGCAGCACCGTTACGGGCGAAGACTTATTGCAAAAAAGTTTAGAAATTATTCGCCTCGAAGCCCAGATTGATAAAGCCCATGAGGCGTATCAAAAACTGCCACGGCGTAAATTTATCGGCGCGCGCACGCAAGAATATCGCTTTGCGCAATACATCGAAGACTGGCGGGTAAAAATCGAACGCTTAGGTAATTTGAATTATCCCGAACAAGCGCGTAGTCAGCAGCTGTTCGGCAAGCTGCAATTAAGCGTGTCGATACGCGCCAACGGCACGCTCGAAAATGTCGAAGTTGATCGCTCCTCAGGGCATCGCATTCTGGATGCGGCGGCGGTGCGCATCGTCAAACTCGCCGCTCCCTACGCGCCCTTGCCCGATGACATCAAACGCGATACCGACATTCTCACTATCACGCGCACTTGGTCGTTTACGCAGTCGGATCATTTAGAAAGCGAATAGAAAAAGTGCTAAGGGAGTAAAGCCAGTTTTGCGCAGAACGCGCATCTGTGGGAGTTCGATTTAGCTAGCGATGCTCACGGTAAATCGCTAGCTAAATCGAGCTCCCACAACTTAGTTTCTATCGCTGCCCCGCCTTAACTAACGACTAACACCACTACGCTCACTCACCATGCCAAATCGCCTGCTGCGCCATCAACTCACGCTCATCATCGTGGTCGGCATGGCTTATATTTTGTCGTTCTTTCATCGCTTCGCGCCTGCCGCCATCGCGCAAGATTTACAGCAAACTTTTCATGCCAGCAGTGCTGAATTAGGCAGCTTGGCGGCAACCTATTTTTACGTTTACACCGTGATGCAAATTCCCACTGGCGTGCTTGCCGACACTTGGGGGGCGCGTCGCATCGTCACGCTAGGCGGACTGATTGCGGGCATAGGCTCGATGATGTTTGGCATGGCCGATAGCTTGACCGCCGCGTCTATCGGGCGATTGCTGGTGGGGTTGGGGGTGTCGGTAATGTTTATTTCCTTGCTCAAACTGAATGCGAATTGGTTTCACGATCGGCATTTTGCCACCATGACGGGCGTGACGATATTGCTCGGCAACGTTGGCTCGGTGCTTGCCACTGCGCCTTTGAGTGCCTTGCTGGGCGTGGCTTCATGGCGCAGCGTGTTTGTCGCGATTGGGCTGGTGTCGATTCTTTTAGCGGGCTTGGCGGCTTGGTTGGTACGCAACCAACCACAGGACATCGGCATGAAAAGTTTGCGTGAATTAGACGGACACGCCGCCCACGCGCCCCACACTGGACACTGGTTGGACGGACTCAAAACCGTGCTAAAAAATCGCGCCACTTGGCCGGGCTTGGTGGTCAGTTTAGGCATGGCAGGCTCGCTGTTTGCCTTCGGCGGTTTATGGGCAGTACCTTTTTTGCAAGACGCATACGGCATGAGTCGCACCATCGCCAGCGCGCACACTTCCACGCTGATTGCGGGCTTTGCCTTAGGCGCGTTTTTCATCGGCTCACTGTCAGATAAATTAGGCAAACGCAAACCCGTGATGCTCGCCGCAGCCAGCCTGTATTGCCTCGCATGGTTGCCTCTTTTGGCACATCTCAATCTGGCTAACGGTCTGAGTTATGCCTTGTTTTTTGTGATGGGAATCGGCGCATCGGGCTTCACTTTGACTTGGTCGTGCGCCAAAGAAGTCAACCCGCACGCCTTGTCGGGCATGGCGACCAGCGTGGTCAACACGGGCGGATTTTTAGGCACGGCAATGTTGCAACCCTTGGTCGGCTGGGCAATAGATGCACAGCGCGGCAGCTCGCTCACGCGGAGTTTTAGCGACTATCAAACGGGCATCGCGCTGCTGTTTGGCTTTGCCTTACTCGGCGCAGCTGCGGTATTTTTTATTAAAGAAACGCATTGCCGCTCTCTCGTCACAGCGAACATCAAGCGCACACAGCAGCCTTGACCAGACTGAGCATCTTGAATGCTCACCGTGCCGCCGTGGCGTGTGGCGATTTCGCGCACGATTGCCAAGCCCAATCCGCAGCCACTTTGTTCGCTGCCTAACACGCGATAAAAACGCTCAAACACACGTTCGCGTTGCGCGACAATAATTCCGCTGCCGTTGTCTTCCACTTCAATCAGCAACTGCGCGGGCTCGCGCAACACCCGCACTGTGACTTGCCCTCCGCGTGGGGTATAGCGCAATGCGTTGTCGATTAAATTATTCAGCAGCTCGCCTAAGAGCAATGCGTTACCTTGTTGTAAACAAGGCTGATTCTGACTTTCAAATCCCAAGTCGATATTTTTTTGCAGCGCGCGATGCACCCAATCACGCGTGATTTTTTGCGCCAGCGCGTGCCAATCAAACACGCTCAAGTCGGCAAATTGTTGCGCATCGGGTTCGGCGCGCGCCAGCACTAATAGTTGCTGCACCAAGTGCGCCGCTTGCTCGGTGGCGGTGTGCATTTGTTGTAAGGCGTGGCGTAATTGCGCGGAATCATCCAAACGCTGCGCCAATTCCAGTTGCGCTTTTAAGCCTGCCAGCGGGGTGCGTAATTGGTGCGCGGCATCGGCTACAAAGCGTTGCTGCACGCTCAATAAATTGCTGACACGCGCCATCATGTCGTTAATCGCCAACAGCAAAGGTTGAATTTCGCTGCTGACTTGTTGTGGTGCAAACGGACTTAAATCAAAGGCGGCGCGCTGGCTAATTTCATCGCGCAATTGCAGCAGTGGACGCAAGCCGCGCCCCACGCCATACCATACGGTTGAGGCTGCCAGCACAATCAGCAGCAGTTGCGGCAGCACCATATTGAGCAACCATTCCTCGACTAATTCGTGGCGTTTCACCAAAGTTTCAGCAACTTGAATCAGCGCAAATTGTCCGTTGATGCCTGGCAGTGGCACGCGTAACGCCACCACGCGCACCTGCGAGCCTAGGTAATTTGTTTCGTAATACAAGGGCTGTTTATCCACCTTGCTGGGCGGCAACGGCAGGCTGGCATGACCGAATACAAACTCGCCGCGCGGTCCAGTGATGCGGTAATAAATGCGGTCTTTTTCGTCAGCTTCGAGCATTTCTAATGCCACTTGCGGCAAGGACACTTCGACGCGTCCTTGATTGACACTGAGCTGATCGACCAAGGCTAAAGTGGCATCGTGCAAGGATCGGTCGTAAGCACTATTCGCGCTGTGCAACGCCAAGCGATACGCCACCAGTGCGTTGACCAGCCATAACATCGAAAGCGGAATCAGTAGCCATAACAGCAACTGGCGGCGCAGCGAGCGTGCCTTAAAAATTTTATCAATCGGCATGGCGTTGCTCCAATAAATAACCTAGTCCGCGCAAGGTGCGGATAGTGACATCGCCGACCTCGATTTTTTTGCGCAAGCGATGCACGTACACCTCGATAGCATTGCCGCTCATCTCTTCGCCCAAGCCTGATAACTGCTCGCTGAGTTGCTCTTTGCTCACCACGCGCCCGCTGCGGCGCAGCAATAATTCCAACACACTTAACTCGCGCGCTGACAGCTCCAACGCCACGCCCGCCAAGCTGGCGCGATGTCCTAGCGTATCTAACAACAAGCTGCCCACTTGTAATACTGCACTGCGCGCAGCTTGCGCGCGGCGTAACAAAGCACGGATACGCGCTTCTAGTTCGGGCAAATCAAATGGCTTACTCAAGTAATCGTCCGCGCCTAGATCCAAGCCTTGCACGCGATTTGCCATGCTGTCTTGCGCGGTCAGAATCAACACTGGCACAGCGTTATTGCGGGCGCGTAACCGCCGCAAAATTTGCGCGCCATCCATCGCAGGCAAGCCCATATCCAGAATGACTAAATCGAATTTTTCGAGTTGCAATAATTGGTCGGCATGTACGCCATTATTTGCCCAGCTCACGAGGTAATTTGCTTGCTGCAAGATGCGCGTTAAACCATCGGCTAATACGGGGTCGTCTTCGGCTAATAAAATTCGCATGGTGCTTTTGTAAGGTTTGTGTAAGGAGGAGTTGTTACATTGCGCGGGTGCAAATTTCAGCGCGTTTTTGGATTTCGATTTAGCCATGTTGTTACGACTTACACAAGCCTTTGCATTGCTGCTGTTGAGTGGCGCGCTGTATGCCGCCGATACCCCGCCGCCAACCGCCACGCCTGTTCTAGTGCTATCCGACACCTTAGGCAACACGCTCACGCTTGTGCAAGCCGAGCAACTTTTTCTGCTACACAATCGCGAGCTGCAAGTTGCGCAAAGTCTGTATGCGGGCGCGCAAGCGGACATCGGCAGCAGCTCGCAACGCCCCAATCCCAATTTGAGTTTGAATAGTTCGTCGATTGGTCCTGCCAACGGCATCGGGCGGGGGCCCATGTGGAATAAAAGTTTCGACACCATCGTGCGTGTCGATCAACTATTTGAACGCGGCGACAAGCGCAAATTACGCGGTGCGAGCGCGCAATTTTTAGCGGATGCGGCGCAACACGATGTGGCGGAAACACAGCGTCAGCAATTATTTTTGGTGCGTGCGGCTTACTACGATTTATTGCTCGCGCAACACAAAAAACTCATCTTGGAGCAATCCAGTGGCTTGTTCGATAACGCTGTAGTTGCCGCGCAATTACGGCTCAAGGCGGGTGACATCGCCCCCAGCGAAGTGGCGCGTTTGCAGGTGGATGCGGGACGTGCGGCGAATGATGCGCGCAGCGCGTCTGCCGATTTAATTCGCGCGCAATTTAATTTGGCATATTTGATTGGTGCGGAAGCGAACGCGGTGCAACTGGTTGCGACGGATAGCTGGCCGAATCTGCAAACCTTGCCTGCCGCGACTGCGCAAATCGAGCAACGCGCTGATGTGCAAGCCGCACAACAACGCGTGTACGCCGCTGAAAAAAATCTAGACGGCGCACGCGCTTTGCAAACGCGCGATGTCACGCTAGGGCTGCAATACGAACGCTATCCAGGTCAGCCAACCAATAACGGTTGGGGTTTAGGCATCAGTATGCCGCTGCAAATCAATAATACTTATCAGGGTGAAAGCCGCCGCGCCAGTGCCGATTTAGCCATCGCACAAAATAATTTGGCACGCGTGCGCGCGCAGGCGTTCAGCGAAATTAGCCGCAGCACTGCCGACTTGGCAGCGGCACAGCAACGCGTGCAACGCTTTCAAGATGAGCTGTTAGCCAGTGCGCAACAAGCTGCTGACGCTGCCGAGTTTGCCTATAAAAATGGCGCGCTGGGCGTGATGGATTTGCTGGATGCGCGGCGTACTTTGCGCGCTACGCGCCTCGAAGCCGAAACCGCGCAAGCTGATTACGCTAAGGCACAAGCCGCCTATCAAGCCGCTCTTAGCAATGACATTGCCACCTCTGAAAATAACGCGCCTCAAGCTTTGGATACCAAACCATGAAACAAAAATTCATCATTACTAGCCTCTTATTAGCCCTTGTCGCAGCAAGCTATGGCGGCTATACCCTGCTGCATCGCGCGCCCGTCAGTGAAGCGAAACCTGCACCCGTTGCTCCCGCGCAAATGAACGCACAAGTGCTGCGTTATCCAGCGGGTGCGCCGCAGTTGGCGTACCTAAAAATTCAGCTCGTCGAAGCCTGGCCTGAGCCCGCGCTGAACGCTTTGAACGGCCGCATCAGCTATGACGAAAACCATACTGCGCGGGTGTTTTCGCCCGTGGCGGGGCGTGTGGCGCGCATCGTGGCGCAGGCGGGCGACAAGGTCGCAGCCGGACAAGCCTTGCTGTGGCTGGATTCACCCGACTTCTCGGCGGCGGCGGCGGATGCGGCAAAAGCTAGTTCTGCCGCGCACCTCAAGCAACTCGCCTTGAGTCGTGCACAAACTTTGTTTGAGGGCAAAGTGTTGGCGCATAAGGATTTGGAAATGGCGGACGACGACTATCAACAAGCGCGCGCCGAAGCCACTCGTGCACAAGCCAAATTGCATAACCTGAATGGCGCGGATAGTGCGGATGGCTTGTTCGCGTTGCGCGCCGCGCTGGCGGGCGTGGTCACCGAATGGCAAGCCAACCCTGGCACTGAAGTGCGCCCCGATGCGGCAACGCCTTTGTTTGTGATTTCTGACCCTAAGCATTTATGGGCGGTGATAGATTTGCCCGAACAAGACATCGCCGAAGTCCATACAGGACAAGCTATTAGCGTCGAAGTCGATGCCTATCCGAATGAACAATTCAACGGCAAAATCGTCAACGTCGGCGCGGCACTCGACCCCACCACGCGGCGCATCCAAGTGCGTTGCAGCGTGGACAACAGCAGCCAAAAACTCAAACCCGAAATGTATGCGCGCGTCACACCGCTCGCCGATGCCAAACATAAATTGCCGCGCGTCGCCAACAGCGCGCTGGTTAATCAAGGCATCCACAACTATATTTTTGTCGAAAAAGAAGCGGGCGTATTGGAACGCCGCAGCGTAGTGCTGGGGCTACAAGGACGCGAATACAGCTATATCAAAGAAGGACTGAGTGCGGGCGAAAAAGTCGTCAGCAGCGGCGCGCTACTGCTCAATTCAGAGCTGTCGGGCGAGAACTAAAATCATTCTGTTACACCGCTAAAAGGCTAACCCACCATGCTCGATAAACTGATTACTTTCGCTTTGCAACAACGCATTTTTGTCGTCGCCGCCAGTTTGGTGCTGATGATTTTCGGCTGGATAGCCTGGACAAATCTGCCGATTGAAGCGTTTCCCGATGTGCAAGATGTGCAAGTGCAAATCGTTACGCAAGCGACAGGCTTAGCCCCAGAAGAAGTCGAGCGCAGTGTCACGCTGCCGCTGGAACGCGAGATGGGCGGCGTGCCGCGCATGACGCAACTACGCTCGGTGTCCATCACTGGGCTGTCGATTATTACGCTGACCTTTGCCGACAACACCGACGACTATTTTGCGCGTCAGCAAGTCATCGAAAAAATCCATAACGCCAATTTGCCCGCCGGCATTCAGCCTGGTATCGCGCCGCTCACTAACGCGGTCGGTGAGGTGTATCGCTATGTGCTGGATGTGCCGCCAGAGATGTCGCCACAAGAAGTGCGCGCGCTGCAAGATTGGACCATCCGCCCCGCGCTGCGCACCGTGCCAGGCATCGCCGATGTGGTGAGTTTTGGTGGTGAAATTAAAGAATATCAAGTGCGCATCAAGCCTGATGCCTTGCGTAAATTTAACGTCAGCATCGACCAAGTCGCAGCGGCGGTAACCGCCAATAGTGCCAACAGCGGCGGCGGATTATTGCAACGCGGCGACGAGGCGTTGGTGATACGCGGCGTTGGGCTGCTGCAAAGTTTGGACGACATCGCGCGCATTTCTATCATCACGCGCAACGGTCATCCGATTTTGATCAGCGATGTTGCCGAAGTCGCCATCGGCGCGCGCCCGCGTTCTGGCATGGTGGCGTTCAATGAACACGACAACGTGGTGCAAGGCATTGTGCAAATGACCAAGGGGCAAAACGCCACTAAAGTGGTCGCAGATTTGAAAGAAAAAATCGCCCAGATTGATCACAAATTACCCAAAGGCGTGAAGCTCGTGCCGTATTACGACCGCACCGATTTGGTCAAACATACCGTGCATACCGTGGTGGAAAATTTGCTGGTCGGCGCATTTTTAGTGGTGACGATTTTGGTGATTTTCTTGCGCAACTGGCAAGCCGCCTTAGCTGTCGCGGTGGTGATTCCGCTATCGTTGTTGTTCGCGTTTGTGTTGATGGATGCGCGCGGCGTGTCGGCGAATTTAATCTCTTTAGGCGGGGTGGATTTCGGCATCATCATCGACAGCGCGGTGGTGCTGGTTGAGGCGGTGATGGTCAAACTCGCTCTCGCCAACACTGCGCAATTTCCGCTGCATGCCAACTATTCTTGGCGCGTGCATACGCTGAAAAATACCGTGCTGGAATTGGGTCGCCCCATCTTGTTTTCTAAAGGCATCATCATTTTGGCGTTCTTGCCGATTTTTACGTTCCAACGCGTCGAAGGCAAAATTTTCACGCCGATGGCATTCACGCTGACCTTTGCTTTATTGGGTGCGATTTTGCTCACGCTGACACTCGTGCCCGTGTTGGTGAGTTACGCCATGAAGAATGGCGACCTCGCCGAAAAACACAGCGGTTGGATGCACGCGCTGCAAGAAAATTATCGTCGCTTACTCGATTGGGCAGAGCCGCGCCGTAAGCCTATCGTGCTGGTTTCCGTCGTTTTATTGAGTATTACTTTATTGCTCTCGCCGCGCTTAGGCAGCGAGTTTTTGCCAAAATTAGACGAGGGCAATATCTGGCTCACCATCACTTTGCCGCCTTCGACCGCGCTGCAAAAAACTAAAGAAATCGAACGCGACGTGCGCGCCATTTTGAACACTTACAAAGAAGTGAATAACGTCACTACGCAAGTCGGTCGCCCCGATGATGGCACCGATCCTAAAGGCGTGAATAACCTAGAAGTGATGGCGGACTTGAATCCGAAAGAGACTTGGAAATTTGCCGACAAAGAAGCACTCATCGCCGACATGGAGCAAAAAATTCACACCATACCTGGCGTGCCAACTAACTTTTCGCAAGTCATCCAAGACAATTTAGAAGAATCGTTGTCGGGCGTGAAAGGCGAAATTGCGGTGAAAATTTTCGGTCCTGATTTGGAAATTCTCGAAGACAAGAGCGAACAAATCGCCAGCGTGCTGCGCAGCATACGCGGTGCGACTGACGTGGCGGCAATCAAAATCGGCGGGCAAAGCGAGCTGAATATCGTGATGAATCGCGAGCAAATGGCACGCTACGGCATCAATGTCATCGACGTAAATAACACCATTCAAACCGCGCTGGCGGGCGACAACCTTAACGTATTTTTTGAAGGCGATAAACGCTTCGACGTGACGGTGCGCTTGGCAGAAAACGATCGCAATGCGGTGAGCAGCATTGCCGATTTGCCGATTGCCATGCCGGGCAGCAGCAACACCATTCCACTTGGTCAACTGGCGCGCATCGACATCAAGCAAGGCGCGGGGCGCATCGGGCGCGAAAACGGCGGGCGCGTGGTGGCGGTGAAAGCCAATTTGCTGGGACGCGATCAAGGCGGCTTCGTCGCCGAGGCGATGGAAAAAGTCAACGCCGAAGTGAAATTTCCGCCCGGCTACACCATCACTTGGGGCGGGCAATTTGAGAATCAGCAACGCGCCTTGCAACGCTTAAAGTTCATCGTGCCGCTGTCGGTATTGATGATATTTGTGCTGCTGTTCTGGGCGTTCCGCTCCATGATGAAAGCCTTGCTGGTGATGCTGATGGTGCCGTTCACCATCATCGGCGGCTTGGCGGGCTTAGGCTTGGCGGGCTTGCATTTGTCGGTATCGGCGGCAGTGGGCTTTATTGCCGTGGCAGGGATTTCGGTGCAAAACGGCGTGATTATGGTCGAGCAATTTATGGAAATTATGCTCAACGGCAAAAGCTTAAAAGAGGCAGTGATGGAAGGCGCGGTGCTGCGCTTGCGCCCGATTTTGATGACGGCATTGATGGCGGGATTGGGCTTGTTGCCCGCCGCGATTTCACACGGCATCGGCTCGGAAACGCAACGCCCGTTCGCGGTGGTGATTGTTGGTGGCATCGTCACGGGCACGCTGTTTACCTTGTTGCTGTTACCGATGTTGTATCCGCTGTTCGCGGACGAGGCGCGCCATCGTAAAAATGAAAATGAATAAATCTCTCAGCTATTGTTTATTCGCGCTGTTGCCACAACTGGCATATGCCGAAGTGCCCGCAGTCGCAGCGGTCGGCGACTGGGATGCGCAATTTCAAACCACTTACAACTGGCAACGTCATCCCAGTTATCAGGCGGCTTACAGCGGGCCGAACAGCCTGATTACAGGGCACGAGAAGATGTACACCTTCTCGACCACCGCCTTTATCGGCGTGCGTCCTTGGCAAAACGGCGAGATTTATTTAACGCCAGAAATTTCGCAAGGCGTGCCTTTTTCCACCAATTTAATCGGCTTAGGCGGCTACACCAATGGCGAAATCACCCGCGCCGCTGGCACGCATCCCATCATCTATCGGCAAAAACTTTTCCTGCGCCAGACGTGGAATCAGGGCGGCGGCGGTCAAGCAATTGCCGCCGCGCAGAACAATCAAATGGCGGGCTGGATAGATAAAGACCGTGTGGTGCTGACAGTCGGCAATTTTTCCACGCTGGATGTGTTTGATTCCAACACTTACGCCAAAGACCCACGCACCCAGTTTATGAATTGGGGCAATTGGACCTATGCCGCCTATGACTATGCCGCTGACGCGCGCGGCTTCGGCTGGGGCGCAGCAGTGGAATGGTACAAAGCGGATTGGGTACTGCGTGCGGGACGCATGAGCGGGCCACAACAACCGAATGCTTTGCCTGTCGATTTAGCACTGGCGAATCACTACGGCGACCAGCTCGAAGTGGAGCACGCGCACGAATTGCTAGGTCATCCTGGCAAAGTGCGCGCGCTGGGCTGGCGCAACCGCGCCAAGCTCGCCAGCTATAGCGACGCGCTGACTTGGTTGAACGCGCATCCGAGCAACTACACGGGTCCCGACGCGCTGGTCGCAGTGCGGCTGAGCGAGAAAATAAAATACGGCGTAGGCATCAATGTCGAACAGGAAATCAGCGACAACAGCGGTTTCTTTTTGCGCGCTATGCAAGCCGATGGACGCACCGAAACCTATGCTTTTACCGAGGTCGATGGCTCGCTTTCAACGGGCATTGTCATCAAGGGCAATGCTTGGGAACGCAATGCAGACGGGGTGGGCGTGTCGCTGATGCAAAATACTTTATCGCCTGAACGCCGCCGTTTTCTGGCAGCGGGCGGCATCTCCTATTTCATCGGTGACGGCAAATTAAATTACCGTCCCGAACAAATTTTTGAAGGTTATTACAGCCTGAATTTGCACAAAGGCGTGTGGCTGACCAGCGACTACCAGCGCATTGTCAATCCCGCTTACAACGCCGATCGCGGCGCAATCGACGTTTACGCGCTGCGCTTACATCTGGAGTATTAAAGCTCGCAAAAGAACATTGACAGTTAGTTCTAGCTAGAACTACTATATTTCTAATTAGAACTAACTGTCAGCCGCTATGTTAAGTAAAACCTTTCTGCCGCTGTTGCGCGAATTAGCCGACACCTACCAAACCTTTCAAGCCTATTCCGCCGCGCATATTCGCACGCTGGAGCTAACCCCCGCGCAATTCGACATCGTCGCCACTTTGGGCAATACGCAAGGTTTTTCGCCGTCCGAACTGAGCCAAAAAACCTTGATTACCAAAGGCACGCTGACGGGTGTGATCGACCGCTTGTGCGACAAAGGACTGGTGACACGGGTAGCTGCGGCTGGCGATGGACGCGGTTATTTGATTCAACTGACTAAGCGCGGCGAAAAATTATTCGCTAAAATTTTCCCTGAGCATTTAGCCCATTTGCAGCCCGTTTTCGCGCAGCTCAAAAATCAAGACATCACCGCACTCACCGCGCAATTAGCGCAATTACGCAACGCCTTTAGCAGCCAAAAATAGGAGGCATTATGTCCGCAGCAAACACTTACAGCCGCACCGCGATGACCTTACATTGGCTGATGGCCGCGCTGATTTTTGCGGCGTTCCCGTTGGGCGTTTATATGTCCGACTTAAAATTTTCGCCGCTCAAATTGCAACTGGTCAGTTATCACAAATGGCTGGGTGTGACGATTTTTCTGTTGCTGCTAGTGCGCTTAGCTTGGCGGCTACGCCATACGCCGCCTGCTTTAGCGTGGCATATCGCGGCTTGGCAACAACGCGCCGCGCACGCGGTGCATCAAGTTTTATATGGCTTATTAGTGGCAATTCCGCTTAGCGGCTGGCTGATGAGTTCGGCTAAAGGTGTGCCCGTGGTGTATTTAGGTTTAGTGCAATTACCCGATTTAGTCAGCAAAGATAAGGCCCTCGGACATCTATTAGAAAATATCCACGCCACGCTCAATTACGCCTTGTTGGGCTTGGTTTTGTTGCATGTTGCCGCCGCCCTCAAACATCATTTTTTAGATAAAGACGACACCTTAGCGCGCATGTTGCCGCTGTTGAAAAGGAGCACAAAATGAAGCTCTGGCTCATCAGTTTGTGCTTATTAAGTTTGGGCGCGCACGCGCTGGAATTTAACGAGGTTAAAACCGCGCAAAGCAGCGTGGCGTTTGGCTATAAACAAATGGGCGTGCCACTGTCGGGCAGCTTTGCTAAGTTTGCAATTACGGCGAATTTTGACCCAGCCAAACCACAAGCGGCTGCCGCCAAAATCGACATCGCGCTGGCGAGCATAGACACGGGCAACGAGGACGCAAACGACGAAGTGAAAGATAAGGTGTGGTTCAACACCGCGCAATTTCCTAGCGCGCAATTCGTCGCGAGCAGCATTAAGGCACTCGGCGGCAATCGTTTTGAAGCGCGCGGGAAATTAACCATCAAAGGTAAAACATTGGATGTCGTCGCACCCTTTACGTTTGCGCAAACAGGCTTGCTGGGCATATTCGACGGGGCTGTAACGATTAACCGTTTGGATTACGCCATCGGCACCGGCTTGTGGGCGGATGTGTCCACCGTTGCTAATGAGGTATCAATAAAATTTCATTTTGTCGCCAGTAGTCGGGCTGCTCCATAAATTGAAATCCCGTCGCAATACTGCGTTGCTCATAAAAAATTACTCCTTACATAGCTGTTCTATGCGTCGTCGCAATTTTTTATTCGCGCCTTGTCTTGCTTAGATATTTCAATTTCTAGAACCGCCCGTAGTAAACCGTAGCAAACCGCAGTAAGTCGCAGCCATTGTTATTTAACCTAGGAGAATCACCATGAAAAAAATCATTGCCACACTTATCGCCGCTAGTTTTTCCACTGCCGCATTTGCCGCTAGCGACACTTACAACATTGAGCCGACACACAGCATGGCGCGCTTTGAATATAGCCATCTGGGTTATTCGATGCAGCAAAGTCGCTTCGACAAAACCAGCGGCAAAATCACGCTGGACCGCGCCGCTAAAACAGGTTCGGCGGACATCGTGATTGACACGACATCGGTCAATACCGGTTCGGCATTGTTTAACGAACATATCCAAAAAGACGATTTGCTCGACACCGCACACTTCCCCTCTATCACTTTCAAATCGCATGACTTCAAATTTGATGGCGATAAATTGGTCGCAGTAAATGGCGACTTGACCATCAAAGGCATCACTAAGCCTGTGACCCTAACGGTGAATTCAATGTTGTGTATGCCGCATCCCATGCTGAAAAAAGAAGCCTGCGGCGTAACCGCAACCACCAAAATCAAGCGCACCGAATTTAACGCGGGCAAGTTCGCGCCCTATGTCAGCGATGAAGTGACACTGACGATTCCTGTTGAAGCCATCAAAGAATAATTCGAGACCCCCGAACGATTCTGTTCAAACTTAACAACACTAACGGTCACCATTCACTTGGTGACCGTTTTTTTCGCCCCGACAAAAAAGCCGTCGCGAGCGCAGATTGCTTACGCCACACACGGCATTTGCCAGTAAAATCGCGCTTCATTTTTTTGTCTCACCATCGTCATGCGTAAACCTCTACCCCTCGTCATGCCTATGCTGTTGATTGCTTGCGCGGCACACGCCGAAAGCGAACAAGACTATTTGCAAGAGTTTCCGGTGGTGTTAAGTGCGTCGCGCCTGAGTCAACCCTTATCCGAAGCACCGAATGCCATGACGGTTATCGACCGCGCCATGATTGTCGCATCGGGATTTCGCAGTTTGCCCGAGGTGTTTCAGTTAGTGCCGGGCATGTATGTCAGTTACTACAAGGGTTCGCAGCCGATTGTGTCGTACCACAGTTCGTTCGACCAATACGCGCGCTCCATGCAAGTGCTTATCGACGGGCGCAGCGTGTATATGCCGCCGTCTAATATGGTGGATTGGGCAGCGTTGCCGATCACCTTGTCCGATGTTGAGCGCATTGAGGTAATTAGAGGACCTGCCGCCGCCTCGTATGGTGCGAATTCGGTGCATGGCGTGATTAACATCATCACTCGCGATGCGGGCGCGCAACACGGCAGTTCAGTCGCCATCACACGCGGCACAAAAGGCATCAACGATGTGCAAGGTCAGTTTGGCGCGCATGGCGAAAATTTTGATTACCGCATGACCTTAGGCTACACCGCCGATAACGGCTTTGACGACCGCACCGCGACGCATTTGCCGAGTACCACCCCCGCGAATTTGAACAACAGCAACGACAGCAATCAAGCGCGCTTGGTCAATTATCGCGGCACGTATTACCCGAATAATCGCGACAGCCTAGATGTCCAAGTGGGGGCGAATCGTGACGTACAAGGTACGGGCGAGCCCATCGTAATGAATGCCCAGAATCCCTTCCATGATTTAATGATTAGCAATAGTTTTGAAATGCTCACTTGGTTGCACCAAACCGACAGCCAAGATGAAATCAAGCTCAATGTCTCGCACACGCGCAACGCCACGCGTGAAAATTTGAGCCTACTCATCCCACCACAAATACCGACACCGCAAGCCTTTACTCAGGCGATTGCAGCCGATCGACTGTTGTTCATGGCGCAACACACGCTCGCTCTAAACGACAGCAATCGCTTGGTGTATGGCGCGGAAATCGCACAAGAAAAAATCGCCAACTACAGCACTTTTCCAAGCAGGCAACCGCTGGTGTTAAGCAATCAAATTACGCAACCTAGCACGCGTGTGTTTGCTCACGATGAACATTCTTTCAGTGCCGCACTGCTGGGAAATTTGGGTGCGATGTGGGAAGACGATGGGATGGGGCATCAGCAAGTGTCGCCCCGTGCCTCGTTCAATTATCACTTAACCCCAGAACACACTTTGCGCATGGGAGCGTCAATCGCCTATCGCAGCCCCGCACTCACCGAAAATTACAATGCGGTTGCCTCACCCTATCCTTTTGGAGACCGCTTCGTTGCCAGTGGCACGTTGCTAAATCTGCGCTCGGAAAAATTACTGTCGCGTGAGCTTGGCTATCTGGGGCAATTTAACCAACACGCCACGACGCTGGATGTACGTTTATTTAGCGATCAATTTGGTCAAGTTATTTATTTCGCAGATTCAATTTAGAAGTGCAACCGCTTGTGGTTGCTTGGTGTAAAGAACTTCCACGCCGAAGAATACCTCATGAGGTGTTCTAAAACCCAGCACTTTTCGTGGACGGTGGTTGAGTCGA
>Ga0105164_10000369_pt1 | contig 33128 bp, 29 predicted proteins | sample VDWuncwatermetaG_FD_89674 | JGI IMG/M metagenome (GOLD analysis project Ga0105164, IMG submission 89674) | Wastewater microbial communities from Netherlands to study Microbial Dark Matter (Phase II) - VDW unchlorinated drinking water | ecosystem: Environmental > Aquatic > Freshwater > Drinking...
CGGATTTTTTGTTTCCAGAAAATTCCTTATATAAGCAAACCCCCCTAATGCGCTGATGATAAGTATCGCAGCTAAAAATAAATATGGTTTGTATGGCTTCTTAAGAGATAAATAAATAAATGGTAAAAATAATAATATGCCATAAGGCAAGGCTACAGTTTTAGTGCCGAAAAGCAGCCCCAGGCTCATACTATAAAATAATATATTTTTTCTTGATAATTCTTTATTTAATAAAAATAGATAATTTAGACAAATTAGAAATAAAGCTGCGATCATAACATCAACATAGGCAATCTGTAATTGTTTGAAGAAATTGGGGATGAGGAAAAAAAGAATTGCGGCGTAAAAAGAGAATTCTCTATCCAGGCAAAGCTTCCTTGATAAGCCATAGGTGGTCAAAAATGCCAAGATAAAAAATGGCACCTGGCCTAGATCTGCCAAAAATACACTCTTAAAGGGAAGGATAAGCCAAAGAAAAAACAGGCTTCCATTAATAGGATAATACGAAGGGCTGGGATCGTCAGATATGGTGATAGGATTATCTAAGTTCCCGTGCTTTAGCCATTCCACAGGAAAGGTGAAATGATAGTTTAAATCATCCCAGCCAAAAGGGGGATTAGCCAGATTAATAAAGATTTTAACTAATCCAAATACTAAAATTACTCCTGCGCCTAACAATATAATCTTATTACTTACAAAAAAAGCTGATGATTCTCTTATACTCGTAAGGCTAAAAGAAGATTCTTTATGCCGGCTGATAAGCCAGATAACCAAGAATATTGACAGATTAAGTAAAACAAGATTCTGTGTGTATAGAACTCCAAGTATTCCCAATATAAGCTCGGTAGATACAATTTGGGCAAGATAAATAATGAATAACGATAATAAAGAATCAACAAAATTACTGAATTTAAAAACCCTATAAACCAGCAAAAATGCAGACGCGCAAACAATAAGGTTCATTAACACAAATAAAATCATTTTATAGCTTCACTGGATATCTATAAGCCTGGCATTTATCGGAATGCCTCCGGCAAAGACTTTTATTAAAACAGGGATATTATTTTTTTCTCTCCACAATACCATCATCATCCTGGATTTGTGATATGGATTCTTATCCGCCCTGTAAATCTCTGCTTCTAAAAATACTGTTTTGTAGATTTTGTTTTTAACTGATATATCTTTAAGGTGTGCCACGGCTTTTAAAATGTAATTTTTATGATTGGTATTGATATTCATTTCGAATTCCTTAACCTTATCAAAATCTAAGCGTCTGACATTAAATATAGCGGAAAGCGGATCTTGGGTATCGGGGAATATCTGACGCCTCACCCCGCCCATAGACATAATGCCCTGTTTTTGATCATAGCTCACCTCTTTTTCAATGCCCCTTTGGCCTTTAACTATTAATTTTTGCCTAAATAATACAGGGTTAAATTGCTGCACGTCTATATAGGAATCTAAAGCTGCATAACTGCTAAAGAATTGAGAAAAAATGTTCAGGCTTTGAGCAGATGCCGTTAAGTGATAAACCGGATGCCCTTGATATTCTTCTGCTACTTTATTATTTATCTTTAAAACAGCTTCGCCAATGGGTATAACTCCGGCAAAATGAATTTTGTACCTTAACTCGCTGGGATGCGCATTGCCATTGTTACTTAATCCGGAAATAATTACTCTGGGATCATTATTATAGAGGTTAATAAACACAAAAATTATAATTATTATAAAAAATATGAGGAATATTCTTTTCATTTACTCAACCTTTTAAAATGATGTATGGATAAAAGGCGCTATTGCAGAGGACCGGGTAAAAAAGATTAATCCTCCTAGCAACAAAAGCATAATAATTATCGGCGCTAACCATCATTTTTTCTCACCTTCAAGAAACTTCATCCCGCCAAAGGCGAGATTCAGAACTTTCCTTATGAAGTTTCAGTAGTTAGGAAAGTGCTTTATCCAGAAAGGATAGACCTTCGTATTCCTTTTAAGAAGGGTCTTATCCTTTCCTACACCATAAAAAATCCCATAAATCCCTTAATCTCGAAAGCTTTCCCATATATATTCTTCTTACGTTAAATGAAACATTTATAATGACAGACAACCTGTTTTCTTATAAAACTCATTTATTGTATCATAATATAAAGGATTATCATCTCTTTTTATGGTTTGGATTCTGGCAGAATAATCTACATGGGTAACCGCAGGAATCATTGCACGTTTTGCCTTTAATTTATCAAATCCTAGTAACTTAGATGCATCGGGATTATCCTCTTCTATCTTCTTGCTGCTTTTAACCGGAGCCACTAAAAGCATGTATGGGCTTTCCCTGTCTAAATCAAACCAGTCCGAAACCCTATCTCCTAAGACCGTAGGAGCAAATGGCCTAAATGATTCCTTAAGGCACCAGTTTATAGAGTTTATGGGAAAATTAAAATCATGCTTTTTGCGGGTAAAACGCTCTTCTTAAACAGCGTCGATAATTTCACCGTCCCGGATTAAACATGCCGCACTATCGTGATAGAAACAGGATATACCTAAGATATTCACCCCGCTCTTCCTTTCCATTTATACCCCAGCCCTATAGGAAGGACGGGGTTCATTTCTCCTCAATGCCGGGTTTAATTGGTGCTGCTATTACCTCATAGGCATCAATGGGCCCGGTTTTCTGCACGCACATTATATCCTTTTGCGGGCAATCTTGAGCAGGAAAAGTTTTTATAAGCCTAAGGCCAGGGGCTTTGGGAATTTTGCTTAACTCTTCCATATCCTCCACTAAACCTGACTGCAAATAAGCATCCTGATGCACTAAAATATATCTTACTCCCATATGTTTTAAAATATCTATTGTTTTTGTTTCAGATAGCTTAACGATGTTTTGAGCAATTTTATTAGCATAGGTGCCCGGGGTTGTTCCATTAATGATTTTCTTCTCATGCACAGCCTGGAAAAACATATACATCACGTTAGCCCCATCTTTATCTATAGGATATTCAGCAACTGTAAAATCTCCAGGCTGGCTTTTAAGCCAATAATACGCTTCTGGAACAGATGAAACATTAATTACTTTAAATGGCGGATAATTCCAGAATTCAAATAAAACCAAACCACAAAACAAACTTGTTATGATTATCTTTGTCTTTTGTCTCCTCAATCTTTCTAAAATAAACTTAAGCCCAAAACCTGCTAAAACCGCCACTGCCAGTATAACCACGATGCCAAATCGGCAATACGCCCGAAACATCGGGGCAACTTTATACATAAAAAATGAAGGCATAAATATCTTTATGGGGCCGATATTCCACCAGGGCGGCTGAGAAAATAACCAAGCTACAATTGTTAAGAGTATAAAAAATCCCATATAAAAATCTTCTTTCAAGGGACTGTCCCCGAAGGAGGCTGTCCCTACACTATTTTTAATTCCCCCCCTATTACCTCTCCAACTTCTAAATGCCACAAAAGCCAAAATAAGCGGTATCCAGCCCAAATAAAGCGTGTGTTCAGTAAAACTTTCCCCATAAAAAGATGAACCGATAAAGTTTTCTGTAAATTTTCCGAAAACCGGATGAACAGTTGCAGGCAATAAATAACTTAAAGGCCTAGCTGATTGAATAAAAAGGTCTTCAAAGGGACGCAGAAAAGAATTATAAACAGAAGGCGGTAACGAAGGCCGCGTTATCATATCTTGAAATATAGGATAAACATAAGGTAAAGTTAAAAAAATAGCGCAAACGGCAAAAATCGTCAGCGCCTTTAATATTTCGTACCCATTTTTATAATGAAAAATAAACCTTTGTTTATTCAAATAAATAAAAATAAATAAAATGTATCCCAAGGTAATAATAAACATAAAATAAGCGTAATAAAAATCAAATGAAAAAACTAAAAAATAAGCCAAGGCTGCCGAAAAAGCATGTTTAAAATTAGGTTTTTGTATCATTTTAAGAAATAGCAGTATATAAAGCGGCATCCATTGGATTTGTGCTAAACCTAAATGCTGCCAGGCGCGAGCAAAATGATATGGACAGAAAGCATAAATAATACCCGAGAAAATGCCCGCCATAACGTTTCCCGTAAGAACGAATACCAGGCAATACATAAACAAACCCGCGGCAAAGAAACTAAAAAGAGCCTCCAGATTATATGCAAAGATATTGTTAGTAAGTATAGTGAGCCATTTATTAATTGCATTCCATGAAGGGTATGCGCTTTTTTCATCCATGCCAAATGGTGCAGAAATAAGCGAAGTATGCGCATCATTCAAATGATGGATAAATGCATATTTTAACCACCAAAAGTTCCATAAAGCAGCATATGTTTCGTCGGTGCTATGGAAACCCGGTATCAATGAATTCATCCTAAAAATTAAAGGAAACGTAAAAACTAACGTAAGTAAAATTAATAACAAACAGGCTAAAAGGGTTGATTTCTTAGAGAATAAATTATGCATTTTTATGTTTTTCTGCTATTATAATAAATTGAAAAGCAAAATAGGCCGGTAATAATCTTAAAAAGGTAGAAAAACTTCCGGAGTAATTGATATGCAAAATCTGATAACCCGAATCCTGAATAAGATTTTTAGCCGTAACAAGAGTAAAAAAACGTAAATGAGATTTATCCAATATTCCGGCTTCCTCATAATTGAATTTTCCAAAAAGCAGCCTTAAGCGGATATCGAGCCTTGCAATATTGGGCAAAGAAACAATAATAATTCCATCAGGGCTCAAATACTTTCCCAGTTTTAAAAGTACTCTTTGGGGGTCTTTAAGATGCTCCAGAATGTCCGCAAATACAATTGCATCAAAATAGCTATCGGGATAGGAAAGTGTTTCAATTTGTTCTATATCGCCGATTAAAACCTCATCGCAGAATTCTTTAGCAATTTCAGCGCACTTTGAGTCAGCTTCTATGCCCACAACATGGCAGCCATTCTCTTTGAATTTATGGGATAAGTAGCCTTTATTGCATCCTACATCCAGGACTTTTTTATTTTTACCCACAGAATTAATAACTATGGCATGGCTGCCGTGAGTAGAGCTATTAAACCGGTACACCTCGTTGTCCTTATCCTTATTTAAGCACACACCTGCTCCTTTAAGAATTCAAATGCGACAAAACCTCTTCTCATAAGCTGGCTAATCTTCCTATCGGGGACACGTCGGATTATCCCTTGAACTGTTTTACGCTGCCTTAAGGTATTCGGCAGCTCTTTTATATTCCATACAATAGCAGAGAATGAACTTAAGGCTAATTTAAGGTTTTTATCGACGACTATTTCTTTTATAAATACTAAGAAATATATCCCAAGCAAAATCGGCAAAGTAGTGATTAAATTAAGCATACCGTAATTCTTTATCAGCCCGCATATCCTGTTTTTTCTTATTTGCCAAGCAACATCCTGGCATCTTTCAAACTTCTTCATTGTACTTGAACCTTTATGATAAATAATTGCTTTCGGTATAATAACAATCCTGTATCCTCTTAAACGTATCCTCCAGGACAAATCCGTGTCTTCCCAATGCGCGCGGAATTTGTCATCAAATATACCTATTTCTTCTAACACTTTTTTACGCAAAATCATGGCTGTTCCTCCGGCATAAAATATCTCTTCCGGAGACTCGAATTGCCCTTTGTCTATCTGGCCTCTGCCCCTTCCCTCGGCATAACCGTATCTATCCATGTTGCCTCCGACGTAGTCTATCCTGGCAGGAGAACTGTTATAAACAATTATTTTTGGTTGAGCTGCGCCTATGCTTTCATCGCCCATAACAAAAGCAATCTCCCATAGCCAATTGCTTTCTACGGCCGTATCATTGTTTAATATAATAATATATTCTCCATTAGAATGTCTTATGCCTATATTATTACCGCCTGCATACGAAAGATTCCTATCATTTTTAATTATCTTAAGGTGCTTTTCCGTACCCAACAACGTTTCTGCCCAATTAATGCTATCATCCGTGGAAGAATTATCCACAAGGATAACTTCGAAATCTGGATAATCGCTTTTTAATACCGATCTCAAGCAATCCTCAAATATCCCTTTACCATTATAATTTAAGATTACAACAGAAATAAAAGGTACTCCTTTTATATTCATACTTTTACCTGTTAGTTTTTCGCGGCAACTATTAAAAGCGCGCCTCCCGAATCGAGATTTTGGCTATAGAACTTGTCTAAGGAACTTTTTAATCTGCGCGTAATATATCTTTTTATAAAACCAAGCGGCTTAATCTTATTAACCAGAAAAACTGAAATTGCCAGCCAATCCCACAACATAACTGCCTTTTTAGGCATATAATAAATATGCTCAAGCATAAAGAGATTTTTTTCCTTTAGCTTTTCTTTCCACGCGGCATTGCCGTAACAATGAAAATGATTTAACTTTTCGTTTCGCTTCTTGCTGTACCAATTTGCGAACAGAGTTAATCTTAAAGCTTTAAATAATCTATGAAAAAATAAAAACTCTCCGAATCTCTCGCTGGGCACCGTAAAAATAAATAATCCTTTCAGCTTCAGCACTCTTTGCGCCTCATTCAATAAAGAATTCAATTCAGGGATGTGTTCAATAACGCAATTACTGAATATACACCCGAATGAATTGTTCTTAAAAGGCATTTTACATCCGTCCGCTAAAACAAGACTCTTATAAGTATCTGTCTGTTTATTTTCTTTAATTAGATCCCAGCAGTTATCCAACCCGAATAAATGCTTATCTTTGAATAAGGCGCTTGCGATCTTGCCTTCGGCGCACCCCAAATCCAATATAGGCTCTTGGGGATTATATTTATTTATCGTGTCCTCCAGATACCGAGCCTCTATTGCGCGCCAAAAAATAACTGCGGGATGTTCAAATTCACTTTTAATTACATCAAAACAGTTTCTCTCTTGTCTCTTTATCAACTAATTAACCCCCTCGTTTACAATAACTGACTTTTTAGAAAGCTTGATATAAATGTACCTACCGATAGCGTTATTCAAGGCAAAATGAGTAGCGATTCTATTAATGGCTTCATTCTTAGTAATCCAATATACTAAATTTCCGATTATTCTACCCAACCTAAACGTAAGAATTCTTTTTCTGTATAAATTAAAGCCCAAAGCAACAATTTGCTCTCTTTGCTTGCTGCTAAACTCCGGAGTCTCAAATATCGGTTTATTATCCCGATATGATATATTTTCAAGAAAAGATTCCGGCGGAACGAGAAATGTCGCATGCTGCCTCACCCATTCGAATGATTCAGTTCCGGGATAAGGCACCAGATTATAGAAATTGACAAAATCCGTAGGCAATGATTCGGCAAACTTTAAAGTTTCAAGCGCATCTTGATAATTCTCTTGCGTATGCCCGATTATAAAATTAACCGAATTTCTAATCCCGACATGGTTGGCCAAATTTACAGATTCCCTTACTTGTTGCAAAGTTATGCCTTTTTTTATTGCTTTCAATACTTTATCATTACCGGCTTCACAGCCATACGATATGAAAAAACACCCTGCTTTCTTCATTTTTTTCAATAATGATAAGTTAACCGTATCGACACGTATACCGTTATAGAGCTGGAACCGTATATTTAATTTGTTCAGGCTGATCAAATCGCAAATCTTCCCTGCCCTTTGCTTATCTAAAGTAAAGCAATCATCATTAATATCAAAACTGCGGACTCCCTTATTATAAAAATACTTTATTTCGGAGAAAACATTTTCCGCGCTGCGCACGCGAAATGACCTCCCCATGGATAAACGCACAGAACAATAATTGCAGCTAAAAGGGCAGCCGCGCGAAGTTATAATAGGCAAGGCCTTCTGTTTATAATAAACGTATCTTTCAATTGCAAATGTTTCATAATCAGGAAACGGCAAAGCATCCAAATCCGTAATCAAATCCCGGTCTTCATTTTCTATAATAGCATCTTTATTCTTCCAAATCAGCCCTTTGATACAGCTAAAATCCGGGTTCTCCTTTTCCGTCTCTTTTAATAATTCAAAAAGCGTAAATTCTCCTTCCTGCTTGACTGCGAAGCTAACAGGTGTCTCTTCCAATATTACTTTTTTGACAGCTGAGATATGCGGCCCTCCTGCAACAATAGGTATCGCCGTATATTCTTTTATTTTTTTTATGAGGTTATAGGCAAAACCATAACAATAGCTAAAAACCGTTATGCCGATAAGAGTGGGTTTAAATTCATTTATAAGATTATAGAGCTTATCCAAATCTGCGTCCTGCCCTTCATCAAATATCGCTACCTCTATATTTCTTTCTTTTAGAAAAGCGCTTAAATAGGCGATACCGATATGAGGATGAGCGGTCATGCCCTTATCCCCGAATAAAGATTTATTTCTTGGTACGACGAACAATATTTTTGTCAAAACGGCTTACCCCTTAAATAAGCAAAACCCTTTCCGAAATAATAGCTTATTCTTTTCTTATCCATTACCCTCACCAAGATGATACTATCGCTAAATTTTCTGATATGCGATTTAATAAAACTGCGCTTCTTAAGTAATACCCCTATATTTAAAATGTTCCAGCCTATGCCTTTTAAAATATAAAATGAATCGTCAAAATTTAACTTTAGAATAAAAAATAACGATAGTATCAGCCAGCAAGTGATATGCAAAGGCAAAATCTCAATTAAATTCCTGAATTCCAGGTTTTTTATCAACGTAGAAATATAATTCCGGCATCCGTAGTATTTAATAATGTATTTTTGATAATACCGCTTAAAATCTTTTCTGGGCGTATTAAAAGCATGATAAACCTTTGAATTGGGTATAAATACTACCCTGTAGCCTGCAAGCCATACTCTCCAGCTTAAATCGGTCTCTTCTAAATACATATAAAAATCTTCGTCAAAGCCTCCGATTCTCTCAAAAAGTTCCCTTCTGATTATGCTTGCGGCTGATTTCGCGCTCAATATATCGGCTATATAATCAAATTGTCCCGTGTCCTTTGCGCCCCTTGCGCGTTCTATCAAAAAACCCATCGGCCCGAGGCAATCCCCGGCGCAATCAAAAAAATATTTCGTGTCCATGCGCAGTAACTTCGCCTGGCCAGAGCCTATAGAATTATCCTCTTCTAGGGCTTTTACAAACTCAAAAAGAAAATTCTTTTCTACCTTTGTATCATTGTCCAGGAAAACAAGGTACTTACCTTTTGAAATATCGGCTCCCTTATTTCTTCCTACGGCAGGGCCAAAGCTTACGGGATTCTCCACAAAACGCAATCTGGTATCATTAGCAAAGTTATTTTGTGCATATTCCAAGCTTCCATCAGTAGAAGCATTATCTACAAAAATAACTTCGAAATTTGTGTAATTGCTGTTTAAAACAGTGCGTAAACAAGTATCCACGAAATCAATGCCATTGTGATTAACGATAACTACCGAAACAGCGGGATTCATAACTTTTTCAAGTCCTTTTTATGAGGTCTCTCTAAAAAACCTTAAAATTCGGTCAGAGACCTCCGATTACACAGCTTTTCCCCGCCAAGCGAATTTAATAGCAGGCGGGATCCGCTAGCTATTTTAATTAACATGGCGGGAAGAAAGATTACTCAGATTTTACCGTCGGAGATTTAATCGGCTGAAATATTCTTTATGGCTAATACTGCTCCTTAAATACCCGCAAGATAGCAAGAAACCCTTTGGCCTCTTGCAAGAATTGAGTAAAATCCCTTATCTTTAAAAGCCGCCTTAAAATAATTTTCGGCCTTAGATAAAATCTTCTGTGCGCTAACTTATAATATTTTTTCAGCGTCTCATGCGAAACAGTAGGCAATGCCATATTTATCTCTGACATATTATATTTAGACCAATCTTCGCTAATAAGATAACCTTTCTCTTTTGCCCAACGGAACAATTCTGTCCCCGGATATGCGGTAGCAATATTAAAATGAACCTCATCCGGGTCTAATTTAATAACAAACTCCATACTCTTTTTTATTGTTTCTTCAGTCTCTTGGGGGTTACCGAGCATAAAAGATGCCCTGGTCTGTATGCCTAATTTACGGGAGGCCTTAACCGCCCATTTCGCTTGCTGCAAAGATACTTCTTTGTTTACATTCTTGAGGATCTGCTCATCTGCAGATTCTATCCCAAATAAAATAAGATGGCATCCGGAATTTTTCATATATTTTAAAAGCTCAAAATCGATATAATCAGGCCTTGTAAAACAAGACCAAGTAACGTCTATCTTCTCTGAGTTTAACCTCTCGCAAAATTCCTTGACTGTATCCTTGAAAGCGGTAAAGGTATCGTCATAAAAAGAAATTTCTCTTATGCCATAATCTTTTCTTAATATTTTTATCTCTGCAATTATATTTTTTGCGCTGCGCGACCTTACCTTGCCGCGAAATGTCCTATAGCAGAATGTGCAGCGCCCCGGACACCCGCGCGTAGCAAATATGCTCATCACGGGCAGCCTTTTATACGAACCTAAAGCCGGGCGGTACTTCTTCATCGGTAAAAGATGGTAAGCGGGCGCAGGTATTTGGTCTAGATTTTCAATAAGCGGCCGTAAAGGATTATGAATAATCTTACCGCTATCTTTCCAGGACAAACCGAGTATATTGACAGGGGATTCTCCCCCAACTAATTCTCGCGTGGTGATTTCGCCTTCGTCAATTACAACAAAATCTACTTCGCAATTGTTCAGTGTCTCTTCGGGCATAACGGAAGGATGCACCCCTCCAAAGACTATTTTCGCATCCGGAAAAACCTGCCTGCATATTTTAGCTATCCTTAGCCCGTTATTAATAATAGGCGTGGTCGCAGTAAACCCGACAAAACGAGGCGTTGGGTATTCTCTTAGCCTTTTTTCAATCCTATTAATGTCAAATAAACCTTCCGCCGTACAATCCAAAATCGCTACTTTCCTTCCATCTTGCTCAAGTACGGAAGCAATGTATGCTATCCCCAAACTAGGTAAACAACTACCTATTTTTCTCCATATATTATCTTTATTATCGACAACCCAAGGAGGGTTTATAAACAGCATATCAAGTGTCATAATTATTTCCTAAATTTATATTTTAAAAGTGAACAAATAGCAATAAACCCATCCTTCCATCTGATTTTTTTTCCTTCTGCGAACCCTCTAGGATAATAGTGAATGGGCACTTCGTAAATTTTATGCCCCAGATTGCAAAGTTTTGCAGTTATTTCGACGCAGAAATCGAATCCGGAAGCTTCCAGCGAGATGCCCAAGATTACCTTTGAGCGAAAAACTTTATAACAGGTAGATTCATCCGTAATATCAACCCTATAAAGAAAGTTAGTAAGGAAATTAACCAATCTGCCTCCCCAGTAGTATCTAAAATATTTACCTCTAAAACCACCGAGGATGCGAGAACCATAAACCACATCTGAACGCCCTGATATGATTGGCTTAATTAGCTCAGGGTAGTCTTGCGGGTCATACTCTAAGTCAGCATCCTGAATGATAACAATATCTCCTGTTATATATTTTAGGGCTGTCTTTATAGCTTGCCCCTTCCCTTTATTCTTTTCGTGATAAAGGATTTTAATCGGCGCACAATCAGCACTCAAGGATAAAAGTATTTCTTTTGTCCCATCCTTAGAGCAATCATCAACCACTAATATCTCTTTTTCTAACGGCACCTTAGAAACCCTCTTTAAAATCTCCCTGATCGTGTTACGCTCGTTATATACCGGTATTATTATCGATAGTTTCATGATATTAAGAAGTTTTAGGTTTTTCCTCCAAACATAAACCCTATAACAATACGCAGCCCCTTTAAAGTCCTCCTAAAGTCCTCGAACGTTTTAATTTTTCTTAATCTTTGCATAATATATCTGGGGCGCAGGTAAAATTCCCGGACTGCTTTTCTTTCCATGGCAAGTATCTCTTCCTTATTCTTATATCCAAAAGGAACGAAAACAGGTTCCCAGCAGCTATACTTAGAGAAATCTAAATCTAAGGAGCCGTATTTACGGGCGTATTCAAATAATTTTGTCTTCGGGTAAGGGGTAGTAATACAAAAGAGGGCGTAATCCGGATTCAATTCTTTGGCAAAGTTTATAGTTTTGCGGCAAATCTGGGGAGTCTCCTGAGGCAAGGCTATCATAAAAGAAGCCCTTACTTCAATGCCGACTTCCTTACACCAGCGGTTAGCCTGCCTTATCTGGTCTAATGTTATACCTTTATTTAATAAGTCGAGTAATTTCTGCTCACCCGACTCAAAACCGGAGAATATGTTCCAGCATCCTGCCTTTTTCATTAAAACCAGCAATTCCTTGTCTAACGTACGCACCGCCGCATAACAGGTCCATGTAATATCTAATTTTTCTTTTATCATCAAGCTACAAAATTCCCTTATCCAGTTCTTATTTGCCGTTAAGGTATCATCCCAGAATGAAAGGTCTTTGGCTCCATACTCTTTAATTAGATGTTTTATTTCTTCTAACAAGCGCTGCGGACTCTTAGCCCTGATTTTAGTACCATATACCGCATTATTCGAACAAAAACTACAGCTAAAAGGGCAGCCTCGTATAGCAGTAAGGTGCACAAGCGGCAGCCTCTTATATTGGTCCGGCAATGGCCTGTATTTTTCCATATTAAATAAATCCCTTGCCGGAAAAGGAAGTATGTCTAGGTTAGCAATCAACTCTCTGGGCTCAGTCAAGACTACTTTTTCATTATTACGGCAACCAATGCCTTTTATACTATTTAATACCTTATAATCTTTCAAGAAATCCTTATATTCATATCCATTATATTTCTCTAAAATATCAAAAAGAGTTACTTCCCCCTCGCCGATACAAAGCATATCGAAACAGGGATTCTCCTCTAGCGTCTCTCTCGGCATTATCGTGGCATGATGGCCGCCGATGATAGTAAGCAGCCCGGGAAAACTCTTCTTTATGGCTTCTGCGCAAATAATAGCCCGGTTGAAATTAACCGTCAAAGCGCTCAAACCCACCACTCTGGGTTTATATTTGGCTATCATCTCGAGTATATCCTGAGTAGTCATATTCTCGGCAAGGGCATCTATTAATAATGGCTGTATTCCCCTCTCCCTTAAATAAGCGGCTAAGCAGGCAATCCCTAAAGGCGGCTGTTGACCTCCAACATTGCCGACATTACGGCCATATCGTTCATTTACGGAAAGCGGAGGATAAATCAAGATAATATCTGCTGAATTATTCTTTTCTTTCATTGTATTCGCCTCGAAATCGTGTTTTATCCCTATCGGCTGAGGTATTCTTTATACCAGGAAATTGTTTTATTCAATCCGAAATCCAAATCAAAGTTTGGCTGCCAGTTTAACATATCCCTTGCTTTCTGGATTGATAAATATTGGTTCCTTATTTCATCTTTTACCTCATTCAAAATCTTCGGTTTTAAGCTTTTGTGCATCAGTTTCAAGATCTTATTTACCAGTTCCAACACGCTGACGTGTATCCCGCTGCTAAAATTAAATGCTTCGCCGTGAATACGGCTCTCTTGCATCTTTTCCGCGAGGTTAACCATGGCAAACACAGCATCTTCAACATAAAAATAATCCCTTACATATTTACCATCGCTTCTTATTACCGGCACCTCGCCATAAAAGGCTGAGCGGATAGTACCCGGAATGATGCGGCTAAAATTCAAATCTCCTCCGCCGTACAAATTGGCACAACGGCTTATGCATACGGGTAAATTATACGTTTTATGATAAGCTTGCGCGATCAAATCTGCGCAACTCTTAGAAACATCATACGGATGCGAACCCTTAAGCGCGTCCTCTTCCTTATAGGGTAATTTTTCATTATCGCCATAAGCCTTATCACTTGAAGAGATAATAATCTGTTTTATATTTTTTATCTGGCGGCAGGCTTCAAGTATATTCCAAGTGCCCTTAATATTAGAATTAAAAGTAGATAACGGGTCGCGATTAGCTATGCTTACAATCGTCTGGGCAGCTAAATGAAATACGGTTTCTATTTCATATTCATTAAGTATGCGCCTGATCAAAAGATAGTCTTCAACATCTCCGCTAACCCTGACAATCATTTTTATCAATTCGCTTCGGTTTAAATTGGAATCAGGCACCTCATCGCGTATCAAACCCACAACCGTGGCCTGGTTATCTAATAGATATCTGATCAACCATGAACCCAATAAACCTGTGCATCCGCTAACAAAAACATTTTTATTCTTCCAAAAACCCTTTGCCTGCTTAATCATCATTTACCATCCTCTCCTAACCATAAAAGCTTGTTTTTATCCCAAAGCTCATTGAATTCAAGATTATCTTTATATGTATCCATACATTTCCAAAAACCCCTGTGTTTAAATGCGCTTATCTGCCTATCAATAAGAAGCCGCTTAAAACTATGCTTTTCCAAGATATCATTTTCTTTTAAATACCCGAATACATCTTTGTTAAAAACGAAGAACCCCCCATTTATCCAGTGGTCTAATATGGGCTTTTCTTCAAAATGAGTTACCAGTCCAGTTCCAAAATTTACGCCTACGATTCCAAAACGCGAATGCGGCCTCACGACAGTAATAGTCGCTACTCTTTCATGGCACATATGAAATCTTAAGAGGTTGTTTAAGTTTACGCTGGATAGCCCATCCCCGTAAGTAGCGAAAAATAAATCATCTTTTATCAGGTGCTGTATTTTTTTAATCCTGCCGCCCGTATTTGTCTCAAGCCCGGTATCCACAAAAGTTATCTTCCATCCTTTTATCCGACAACAGTATTCTTTTATTCTGTCCCCCTTATACCCCAGACAGAGTATAAAATCCTTAAAGCCACAGCAAGCATATATATTCATTATATGCCACAATATTGGCCTACCCCCTATCGGGAACAACGCTTTTGGGATTTCATCGTTGCCCATCCGCGTTCCTTTTCCGCCGCAGAGAATAACTGTTTTCATAATAAATATATTACTTTAAATTAAGATTTCTGGGAGCCACAAAGGCTAAAATCAAAAAAAAGGTTAATAAAGATAATGACCAGAAAAAAAATGGACTCGCTGCCAGATAATATACGTTAAGCGGCAAACAATTGCTAATCATAAGAATACTTAGAAAAAAAAGACAAGGCCCAGCAGCTAAATTGATATAAAAAAATGGTTTTTCAGTATAATGTTTAAGGAATAAAAAAGATGCAGTAAAAAAACATGATAAAAACAAGAATATAAGTAATAAACCGGCAACCTTCATGCCCTTATGTATCATATTGTTTTTAAATAAAATAAATAAGTCGTAACTTAAGATTTCCTTAGGGATAATGATATAATTGCTTAAACGCACATCTATATCTGAAGGAAACATAGAACCAAACTTTACTTTTAAAATGTTATTTTCCTTAACCTGCCTCGGCTCGATATAAAAATAATCCGTTTCGATCACCTTTTTCTTGCTGGCATAGGAAATAGGTAGTTCATTATCATTAAAGAATACTCTCTTTGTCTGTCCTTTTTCAATTTTATGCTTAATTTTAAGCTGATAGCGCGAAGGTATCAAAGCAAGATGGAGGCTTACTTCGTTGGCGGAAAGAGGAACCATTTCTTTAAAGGCAATAAGCCTCTGTTCTAAACCATCAATTACCAATCCTGCGTACAGAACCGTCATTAGCAAACTTAATAAGAATAAGATTGCTTTATTGCCCGCTTTTATAGCCTTAATGTTTTCTATTATTTTCTTTACCATCGTTTTCTTTTATTTTATAGACATCAAAATTTACGAATGAAGTTTCGATACTGTAATTATTTTTAATGAAACTCCTTATTCTATCGCGGTTTCTCACAACCGGGTAATCTGAAATTAATGGTTCAAAACAATCAATTTCTCTTTTGTATACAATGTAGCGCGGTTTGCTCTCCTTTAAACGCGAAAAGAATTCTTTCATCCAATCCTCACGGAACGAGGCTATATCGGCCTGACAAAAACGGCCCAGGCATGGACGGTCAAAAAAGAAATTAAAGACCCCCCGGTCCGGAAAAGCCGGGATAATTTCATCAGGGGAAGTATTTTTCTGTATATAAGTAACCAGGGAATTAATCTCACCGGCTTGCCAATCCGGGACTAATAATCCTTGCGCGGTTTTTATATTAAGCATTCCTGCATAATTACTCGTAGGAAAAGATCCCCTATTAATCTGTCTGTGAATAACGCGGTCTATATTGAAACCATAAACCATATAATTTTTCACTGTAAAAATTGATAAAAAAGAAAGGAGAAAAATAAATAAAAAAAGAATAGAACCTAATATGAAACTGCGGACATTTAATTTTCCCGATAATTGGTTTCCTCTTAATGAAACAACCATGGTTTCCAGGATAACGAATAAAGATACCAGGGCCGGCTGCGAGGCTGCCTGGAATTGCGGGCCATTAATCTGCCTGAATGAACCAAAATACATTAATAAGCCGAACAATCCAATGCAAAATAATTGTTTAATTCTTTCATTATTTTTATATTTGAGGAATAGATTAAATAAATATATACCCAGGCCCAGATAGATTAAAAGGGGAAAAGAATATGGGAAATTTGTTGTAAATGGCTGTATTAAACATTTTAGCGCAGCTAAAGGATTGCCGGGCATATCCGGAAATAGAATTTCAAAATGGTAGGCCGCAGAAGCAGATACAGGAACAGAAATAATATTTTGAAAATAACTCCACATTGACCCTGTAAAGAAGATGTAAAGCAAAAAAGGCAGAACGATTGCTATAATGCCAGTTAAATAAAAAAAGATAGCTCTTAAGAAACTTTCCTTTTCTTTAAAGACAAGCAAGGTAATAGAGACGGCTAAGAACGGAAAGAGCCCCATTTCAATGCTAAAGAAAAACCCTAATGCAGTGAATAATCCAGACAATAAAAGAAACATAGCTTTCCTGCGCCTAAAATAAATCAGCGCGCACAAAATTGCCGCTCCCCCGCAAGCAAATCTAAGTCCTCCCCATATCTTTGAGTAAACAAAAGGAAAACTATAAGCAATCAATACTGGTATCAAAAGGTATAAGAAGATCCTGCGCTTAAGCAGCGCTCTTGCTATATAAACCATAAATAAAATAGCCAAAACATTTCCGTAGTAAAGGCATGCCGTGAGCACATTTATGTGTCTGCCAAAGAGAGACATAAAAAATGCCGGGATATAAATCTCTAAAGGCCCCCGCGTAATCATAACATCCCTAAAGAGTATTTTATGATGGAATAACTCATTTATCGCGGGCAAGTAAACCCCGGTCTCCCAATAGTCAATTATCCCATTGAATAAATAAGGCTGAAAAGTACATAATAAAACAATCAACGCAGGAATAAGATAATCGAATGAAAGAAGATATTTGCGTTTTTCATATATAGAGAGAGAAACCTTACTTAATAAATTAATCGGCTCCATTATGCTCCGTACGATTACACACAACCCTTATGCGATTTAATCTGCTGTTTCTTTTTTCCGAAAAAAAGCGCTTATTTGCAAAGAAATAAATAACATTAACAAAAATAATGTGTGCGAACGCAACCTCTCAAAGCTAGTGCCGCTAAATTCAATTTCAGTAGGAACCTTAAGCGGGGCAAAAAACATATAGATGAAAGTAACAACAATAAAATAATAAAAAAACGGAATTACGCATAGATAATACTCTCTCCTATTAATATGGGAGTAACAATCTTTTTTAAAACTTAAGGCGACACTAAAAAATATAATTACCCAGAGCAACCCCCAGCTCCTGAGATTTAAAAACATCTCCCTCAGGGTAAGCTTCATAACCAACCCAAAACGAGGGAAACCTTGCATAACATTGGTAAAGGTCAAAAAATGCAAAGGATTGCTGTCATAGATAACCGGAAACTTAGCCCTAAGCCAAAACCATGGCAGCGTTAAGGCAATCGGCAGCAAAAGATATATAATGAATCCCTTTGCTACTTTTTTCTCTCCAATAAAAATAGCTAAAGAGATCAAAAATAGGACACCCCCTTCATTTTTTATAAAAATACAGAATGCAGCTGAAAGGGCTGCAATTATTATGTGGACCAGATTATGTTCCCGCAAATATTTCAATAAGTACACGACAGTAAAGGTATAAAAACAAGCAAAAGGAAAATCGATGTAAGCCGAAGGGACCGACCCGCTAAAAATCACGAATAAAAATGGCACGGAAACTGAAACCGCAGTAAAGATCAAAGAATGTAACCTGCCCAAAGAAAAGAAATCCCTCTGGGTGTGATAAATAAAAAGCACGAGGGAGATATAAAAAAGAGCAAATAGTATTTTGACTAAATATTCATCGACGCTTCCTAGAATATTGTATATGAAACTTTGGCATAACGGCATGAGCAGCGGATAAGCCGTATTTGGGTGAAATCGATATTGGTCGAGAAAATCATCATTAAAAACGCTGTGCTGATAAAAGATTATCTTTGCTTTAAAACTCCAAACCGCCCGTGCGTCATAGCTATATATCGGAAAAGAAAGACACGCAAATAGCATTATCAAACAAAGCAATACCAGATATACCGTCAATACTGCTTCCTTACCATGCAAACCAATCTGACCTATGCGATGGGATATCGATTTGCTTTTGAAAACGATATTTTTTTTTGTGACACAAAAATACGCCTGTACTATAAAAAAGGGGAGCAACAACAATAGAATATTCGTCTTCGTCAAAGGAATTCTGCAACACATCGCATATAGCTGAATTAATGCGACTATCCCTACTCCCAAAAAATAGGAGATTACCACTCGCTCTATTGTGTTATGATATCGATATTTGTGATCAATAAGTTTTAAAACGGCATTACCAGTTATAAAAAACAATAGGATAGAAATTATGAACCAAAGATAATACATCTATCTCCTTGTGATAATCACTTTAGAGCCGCTATCTATAATCTGGATGTCTGAAATAGAAAACAACTTTCCGTAATCAAAAAGCACATAGCCGATCTTTCTTGAACTCAAAAAGTCTTTATCGATTTCAATGGTTTCGTCTTCCCTAAAATCCTTTATGTGATAAATCTTTCTAGGATAAATATAGTAATTGACCATATGCGAAACAGCGGGTATCCAGAGAATGTTAGCATCTTGCGGTAGATATTTCATGATTGCCAAACTGCAATCATACTCTTCTCTTGCGGTTGTAAATATCCGTTCTACTCTAGGGGTGTTACGATAGACAAGATAACTGCGTAACATAGAGTATGACCATTTTCCTATATAATAACTACTCATAACTAACTGAGCCGCAATAAGAAATATAATGATAACCCTTATGTATTTATTCATATATTTATTAGTGCACTGTAAAAGTATTTTCTAATAGTTTTCTTTAATAATTTGGCTGGCACTATACCGAGTCAAACTCTTAAAAACTTATTTGACGAGGTATTAGGCTAACGAAGATGAATGCAAAAAGAAATCTCAGTAACGATTTAATTATTATAAACACTGCTGCCAGACAACAATTCCCTCGACAAGCCCTTAATCGTTCCCCATAAACCATACAGCCAATAAGAGTTTCTAGTCTGTAAGTACTTGTAACACCAATACATATTCAAGAAAATCAGATTTGTTCCAAAGCCCACAGCCTTTCTTAGCGTGTTTGGTTTTATCCATTTAAAATAAAAATTAATGAAGTTTAGCATCCTTTGGCAACTGTCTTTGCCTCTTTGATTAAAAACCCCTTTTTGGCTGATATTATGGGTTACCGCCGCTTTCGGATTAAAAACCAACTTATAACCCGCTTCTCTCACTCTGAAAGCCAAATCAGGTTCGCTCCAGTCACCAATCCCTCTATAGGCAGGAGAAAAACCGCCTATATTATCCAGTATGGCTTTCCTGTAAGACATATTGCAGGCCTCTAAATAATCTACCTCGATTTCTCCCGATAATTTACTTGATTCGCTGTAATTAGAACCCAAAGAAAAGGCTCCGCTTTTAAAAATCTTTCCTATGCTATAAGGCTGGTTTTCTAATACGAAATATGTATAAAATTTCTCAATCATCTTCCAGGTTGGTTTTTTCTGGTTATGGAAAGACAGAATATCTCTATCCTTGGCCCTTTCTAACGGTATAATTGTAGGGCCGCTTAGTCCCCCCACGTTCGTTTGACTATTGAAAGAATTCAATAATTCTCTGGCCCAGCATTCACTTACTAAAACATCATCGTCTATAAAACTGACTATCTTGCCCTTAGCGCTGAATAATCCGGAGTTTCTGGCAAATGTTAAGCCTCTAGATTTTTGCTGAACAATGGATATGCTGAGTTCCCGGTATCTATCTAGAAGATGCGTAAGTTCATCTGTACTGTCTGTTACTATTATAACTTCGAAGTTCTTGAATTCCTGCCGAGAGAGACAATCAAGACATTCCTTCAAGACTTCAGCCCTGCCTAAAGTTGGTATAACTACCGAAATATCAGGATTATTCATAATTGTTTCTTGTGATTAGCCAAATAAGATAAAGCTCCTAATCCAGCAGAAATCGCTTTAACAAAATAGACATAGAATAATCCTACAAAGAGCACCGGATCCTTAAACGCTTTATAATGGAAATAAGTCCTTCTGGGCAGGCTATGATGTATAGCGAGTTCCCTGTTAAATTTAAAAGCGGGTATGTAATAATATCCGTATCTAAAAAATTTACGCGCTACTTCCCTTATAGTCGCAGTCTCATAGTGCCAGATATAAGCATCCACGAATTTTATTTTTGCTCCCATCTGGGTTATTTTGTGATGAATAATTGTGTGTTCGAAGGTAATAGGCGGATTTTTCTCGAATTCAATCTTCTTAAAATAGCTTGCCCTAAAAAAACGCGGGATAGCCGTCCCGCTTATCGGGTCATCGTCATGCAGAGAATGGAATATCTCTTTATCGTAAGCTATAATTCTCTCCACAAATGTATTCTTAGTAATTAGTGATTTTTCAAATAAAGTTACTCCGTCATAACCTTCGCCTGCGCAAGCCTTAACACACTCTTCTATAACATTGACGTCTAAGATTTGGTCTGAATCTAAAATAAAGATATAATCGCCTTTGCTAACCTCAGCGCCTGATTTTCTTGCCATTGCCAAAGTAGGAGCAAAGACTATTTTTGCTCCATATGTTTTAGCTATATCTTGAGTCCGGTCTTTACTGTAAGAGTCCATAATAATAATTTCGATGTTCTCATATGTCTGGCTCTTTAGAGAATCCAAACACTTAGCTAAAGTCTTCTCAGAATTATAAGTTGCGATATTAATAGACACTAAAGGGAACATTTAATTCTTTTTAAGTCCGCATCTACCATCATCTTCACTAATTCTTCAAATTTGACTGTTGGCTCCCAGCCTAATTTCTTCTTAGCTTTACTAAAATCGCCTTTCAGTGTGTTTACTTCTGCGGGCCGGTATAATTTTTTATCTATAACTGTATATTTCTTCCAGTTAAGGCCTATATAATCAAAAGCTAACTCCAGGAATTCTTTAACCGAATGGGCTTCTTGGGTAGCAATTACAAAATCATCTGGTTTCGCCTGCTGAAGCATCAGCCACATCGCCTTTACGTAATCTCCAGCAAGACCCCAGTCTCTTTTTGCCTCTAAGTTGCCAATACGCAGATTCTTACTGCACCCTAATTTAGCCCTAGCAGCGGCATCAGTTATTTTACGGGTTACAAATTCAAAACCGCGCCGGGGGCTCTCATGGTTAAACAATATCCCCGACACAGCAAAGAGTCCATAAGCCTCGCGATAATTCCGCGTCAAATCAAATCCAGCAACTTTGGAAATTCCATAAGGAGAACGGGGGTGGAAAGGAGTATTTTCATTTTGAGGCGTTTCTGTTGCATGCCCGAACATTTCACTTGATCCGGCAAAATAAAATTTACATTTAGGCGCTCTTTGTTTAATCGCCGATAAAACAAAGTGGGTTCCATTAATATTTGTATTGATTGTGGAAAATTCATCCTCAAAAGAATAACTTACGAAACTCTGGGCAGCTAAATGATAACATTCATCGGGTCTTATTGCGTCTATCACATTGAAAATGCTGGCATAACTTTCTAATGAGGCAGAATGTAAGATTAACTTATCCAAAATATGCCTTATGCGCCATAACCTATGTTCAGGATCCTCTAAAGCTACTCTTCTTACCATGCCATGAACCTGGTAACCTTTTTTTAAAAGCAATTCTGCCAAATAAGATCCGTCCTGGCCGGTTATACCGGTGATGAATGCCTTCTTCACCCCACCCTTCCTTTCTTATTTATACCCCGACCTTCCTTTATGTTCTGTTTTAATATTTTAGGAAAGGCGGTGTCCATTATTTTCTCCTCCCGTAATTAAAATAGAGATACAATAATATAAGCAGGGTTATTAATGTTACACCGTTTGCAGTGATTATAATTACATCTTTTAGGTGTATCCCATAAATAATCCATAGTGAAACCCCAAAAGAAAGTCCAAGTAGAGTAATCAGGCTTACGTCTTTGGCAGATTTATTCTTCCATACCTTAAAAATCTGCGGGATAAAAGAAAACATAGTTAAAGTTGCAGCTGTTGAGCCTATTATTGCCCAGAACACTTCCTTGCTCCTTGCTTTTTTCTTTTTATTGTCAGTTGCATTCTTTTGTCTGCCTAAAATCAAAAATGTGCCCAAGAACCTTTTGTGCTGCCCGTAAAGCATACTTAAAATCATCTAAGTCTTTTAAAGAAAAAAACTTTCTTATTATGAATTCGGGATGAAAAGAGGCCTTATACATACCTTGAGTTAATTTCCTAACCTTATCTTCGGGAATCTGCGTCTGTATTACCGGCTGTTTCATATCATAGTCATCCCAATCCAGTGTCTTTAGCAGACCTTTTTGTTTACATTCCTCAAAAAGGGGAGTCCCTGGATAAGGTATGACTATCGTTGCCTGCGCCGTACAGGCGTAACCTTTCCTTAATAACCATCTGCCTAAATTTAGAGTATTTAAAGCATTGTCATAACTCTCCCAAGGATAACCAAACATAATGGTAATATGAGGATATAGCCCGGCCTTTGCAGCTAATTTGCAATCTTCAATAATCCTTTCTGCTTTCAGGTTTTTATTTAACCTATTGAGCGTTTCCTGATTTGCAGATTCTAAACCAAAAAGCAACAGGCGAAAATTTGCCTTCTTCATTAACGAAAAATCTTCGTAAGACAGCGCCCCAAAACGCATATTGCAATCAAAATAAATTTGCTTATTGTAGCCTCTTTCAACCATACCGCTGCAGAAATCCTTTAACCAATCGCCTGTTGGAAAAGAGCCGGAGTCATCCATAATCTCGCTAAACTGATACCTATCAATAAGCAGCCCTATTTCATCCAAGACATTATTTACATCTCTGGTTCTAAACTGAGGATAAAGTGTCGGCCAGGAACAAAAACTACATTTCCCCCACCAGCAATCCCTTCCGCTCATCATATATGTACCGGGGGTTCTTTTGTAATTTCCATTTTTATAAGCATAAAGCTGCCACTGGGTTAAGTCGCGGTCGATAAAAGGTAGAGAATTTAAGTCGTGATTAAGTTGGAATTTTCCCGAATTCTTGATGGTTCGACTTCGCTCACCATCAATCTTGAGCGCAGTCGAAGGAGTGATTTGTGCGTTTTCTCTATAGTATATCCCCGGCTCTAGTTTGGTAATTGGTAATTGGTAATTGGTAATTGGTAAATTATTTATAGCATTACATAAATTTAATAACAGAAAATCGTAATCACCGCCAGTCAAAACAAAATCCACCTTAGAATTTTGAAATGATTCTTCAGGCAAGGCAGTAACATGGTCGCCGAAAAGTAATATTTTAGGGACAGTCCCTTTGGTTTCCTTCGGATTAGCCATCTCTGGGGACAGTCCCTTTATATCATTTATTATCTTCCAGTGCTGTTTAATAACCGGAGTTTTAGTTTCAAAACAAATCAGGTCAGGTTTTTCTTCCCTTATAAAGTTAAGAAATCGTGAATAATCCCAGCCTCGTGCAATACAATCATTCCAAATAACTTGATAACCTGCTTGCTTAAGGAGCGTGGCTGCTGTTGCCGGAACAACAGGATAGATTACGGTTTTTTCGGAAAATACCTGATATTGCCTATTCTGTGAAAGTAGCGGTATGCCTTTAACACCTGAAAAAGGCGGATAGGAAATAATAATTTTCATATTGTCTTAGGGACAGTCCCCTTAAAGCTGCTTCGCTTTAGATTCAACGGGGACAGTCCCTGTTTCTTCTAAAAGGGTTTTAGCCAATAGGCCTTTTATAAAATAAAAACCATAAGTAAGATGAGTTAGTATTGTACCTGTAAATATTAAAAGGAATAAACTTGGCTTTTTATTAATACTAAAGATAATAGCTAATAATAAATATAAAGACAAAATAAATAAATAAATTATCTTTAAAGTACTAATAGGCCAAACAAGGCACCATCCGGCCAAAAGAAATAATAAAAAGATACTGGGAATAAAATAGGCGACTTTTAGAGAAGTAGCGGGATACCTTTTCACAAAATAACCCCGGTGAAGGGCGTAATTAGCAATTTGCCGAAGATGAGGAAGAAATAAGTTTCTACGATGGTGATAAACTATAACTTCGGGGTCATAAATTATCTTCTTGCCTAATCTTTTGGTGACATCCAGGCATAATTTAGTATCTTCTCCCGGCCAAAAATTTGTCTTAAAACCGCCTAATTCCTGCATTATGGATTTGCGAATTAACAAATTACAGCTGGGATAATCGTCAACCTCCATTCTTTTTCCGGGTAAATACCTATATGCATATTTACCGCTAACCAAAGGCGAGGAGTAAATCAAGCCGCTGGCCTTCTGCTTTGTGGTATCGCCCTGTGGCGTTACTGCCGGTCCTCCTACTGCCGCAACCTTAGGATCGTTAAAATCATTAACTGCGTTTTTAAGCCAGACTCTTACAGGATAAGCATCGTCATCAATAAAAGCCAATATTTCTCCGTTTGCATAATTTATAGCTATATCCCTTTTACGCGATGGGGCAAGAGGGCCGGTAGGGATAATTCTTATAGGGACAGCCCCTTCTTTAGCGTGTAGCGTGTAGCGTGTAGCGTGTAGATTATCAATACTTCCAATATCAGCGTCTGGTAAAATAATTATCTCAAAGTCCGGATAATCAAGCTCCAAACACTTAGCGATGCATTCTTCTAAATTCTTTTGCCAGGTTTTTACGGCGATAATAATCGATACGGTCATAGTATTTTAAAATATACATACGATAAAATATAGCTAAAGTATCCAATAATGTGGTAAAAATTGCCCTCGCCCCAATGCGGCCATAACGCCTTTGAGTATTAAGGACTATCGGGGCCTCTGCAATTTTATACCCCAAGTGGTTTGCATTTACTAAAATCTCTAAATCAAAGGCAAATTTCTTCACTAAAATTCTGGGAAGCACATTACGTAACACATCAGCCTTAAATAACTTCAAGCCAGTCTGAGTATCATGGCAGGGAAGATTAAATAACATCCTGACCAATAAATAATAAACTAAACTAACCACCCTGCGCTGAAAAGGATAATAAACTATGGAATTAGGATGCAATTTGGAACCAATAACAATATCGGCATTATCTAAACGCATAATGTCAAATAACGTCTGGAACTGGATAGGATGCAGGTCCATATCCGCATCCAAAAAAACTACATAATCTCCGGTTATATAATGGACAGCTTTCTTGAGCGCCCTTCCTTTGCCAAGGTTAAAAGGGTTTTTCTTAACAAGGAGCTGGGGGTAATCTTTAGATAACGCATTAGCTCTTTCATATGTATCGTCGCTTGAGCCGTCATCCATTACAATAAGCTCCCAGAGATAACCAAAGCCCTTGAATGTCTCTGTCGTTTCTTTTATGCTGGATACAATACGGCTTGCCTCATTATAAGCAGGCATGATTATAGAAATCTTTTCTTTCATTTTCCTTACAACTTAACGAAAAAAGTATAAAAAATATCAAAATTGAATTTATGCAGAGTATTAACTGCACATGGATAAGGGCACTGTGAAACAAAATAATAGCTAACGGCTGCAATAATGCCGAGAAAATCAAATATTTTATGAAACGCAGGTCTTTTATGGACAGAAAATAATTTATCAGAATTAGCAAAAGAGTAAAAAAGCTCATGGATATGCCGAATAGCCTGCCTAAAGAAATGGATTCAGAGAAATTCTTTCCGGTGAGAAGCTTCAGGGCAAAATTCGGAAAAAGGTTGTAAAAAAAATTGGCGGCAGCACACAGGATAACAGCGTATAAAAGCGACCTCCTTAAAGTTGAACCGGCATCTATATTCTTGGCATTCAATCCCGCGGCTTTTGGGAACATCACGATACTTATTGCGGCCGGCAAGAATAAAAATATTTTACCGAGCATTTGCGCAAGAGAATAAAAACCGGCTTCATTAGGATTAAAAAGATATTTTACCAATACCATATCAAAGCTTACCAAAGACATAAAACAAAAAAGGCTTACCGCTACCGGAGCAAGGTATAAAGAAAATTGTTTTAAGTTTACGGGTATTTGCGTCCTTTTAAAAGAAAACAGGCTCTTTAATGGTAAAAATGAAACAGAAACTCCAATTAATGTGGCAAGCAGCAATGCGGCAAGAGCCCCTGTAATATTGAACCCGCGGCCTATAAACACAAATGCAAATATTAACTTTAAAGCACCTGCGATAACTGACAAAAAGACAAACCATGTAAATAATTCAAGTCCTTGCAATGCACCCGCTAAAACAGGCAATATCCATGACAAGGCAAGCAACAGCGCTAAGATATAGCCCGCAGAAGTAGAAAAAATCTTAAGTTTATCCAATATATAAGGAGAAAGCAAAGAAAAAATAATAAATGTAGCACATGCCAAAGGCAATACTATTCTCATAACATGCGATAATAACGCCCGGATTTCTTTAACCTGATTGTGAGCATTAAATTCAGCGGAATATTTGGCCACTGCCGCCTGCAGGGTTGTCAGAGGCGCGGATATCAACGAAAATATAGCCAATAAAGAATTAAATCCCGCGAATTCCGGACCGGATAAACGATGCGCGATTAAAAGCTGGTAAAGCAGATTAAACGCATTTACTAAAGATGCGCCTAAAAAAACAAGGATTATATTTTTACTGAAGGTGTCTATGTTTTTTATATATTTGAGCATTATTCCCGTTAATTAATAAATTGATATTGTTAAACACGAATTCCCACAAATTTTTATCGAATTGTCACGAATTATTCGTGGTAATTTGGCATTTTATTCGCGTTAATTCGTATCAATGTAATATTACTTATTTCGTTTGCATTAGATATTGCCTTGGAACGCTGTTTATTTTTCTCTTGTTAATTTCAAGAAACGCCTTTTGCCTACCTTGAGCACCCCATCTTTATCGATAATTATATCCTCTTTATCTAAACGCTGGCCATCTAAAGACACGCCGCCCTGTTTTATCAGACGGCGCGCCTCATTCTTAGAATCTGTCAACCCGCTATCTACGAGAATATCGACTATATTTGATTTTTCTCCTCTTATTTTATAAACAGGCAGGTCTTGAGGTAATTCCCTCTGGCTGAAAACCTGTTCGAAATTCTCTCTTGCCTGTCTTGCTAAATCGCTGCTATGATAGTAACAGGTAATATTCTCTGCCAGGTTTAATTTTGCCTCTTTAGGATGCAGCTTCTTAACAGGCTCTAAGTCTTCATCGGTAAGTAACGTATAATATTTCAGCATCACTTCGTCTGATACAGACATAATTTTGCCGAACATCTCATTAGCAGGCTCGTTGATACCGATATAGTTTGCGAAGGATTTACTCATTTTTTGTATTCCGTCAGTCCCTTCCAAGAGCGGCATAGTAATGACTACCTGCTTAGGCTTACCATAGGCTTGCTGGATGTCGCGGCCCATTAAAAGGTTAAATTTTTGGTCTGTCCCGCCTACTTCAATATCTGACTCTAATTTCACAGAATCATAACCTTGCATTAACGGATAAAAAAGCTCCAGAAAGCTTAAGGGTTTATTTTCTTTTAATCTTTTCTTAAAATCATCACGTTCGATAAGACGAGCAACCGTACACCTCTGGGCCAGTTCCACAAACTGCTCAAAAGTAAAGGGCAGGAATTCCTTTTTTTGAGAACCATGCCGCGAAAACCATTGGCTATTATGGAGGCGTTCAAAGAGATCTGGATTATCTACTACTAAAATTTTGCTGACTTGTTTTATATAAGTTATTGCGTTATTCTCCACTTCATCCCAAGTAAGAGTCTTTCTAGTTTGCGATTGACCCGAAGGATCTCCCACTAAAGCCGTAGCATCTCCAATGAGAAATATTACTTTGTGCCCGAGATCCTGAAACTGGCGTAACTTTCGCAAGAGGACTGTATGACCCAAGTGTATATCTGGCGCGGTAGGGTCAAATCCAGCCTTTACTCGCAGCGGCCTTTTCTCTCTGACGCTTTCTTGTAATTTCAGTTTCAATTCCTCTTCTGAAATTATCTCAATTGCGCCACGTTTTATAATTTCTAATTGTTTATTAATATCTAACCTTTGCATTTTACTTGCCTCACTTCCAGTTCCACCGGGAACGGTTATCAACTCGTTCAAAAAATGTCAGTTTTTCGGGGAAACTCACGCTTTGGCTTGAGAACCGTCCCTAAATTCTAAACTTTTGCGCTCAGGCCTATTTTCGATTGTTCAACATCTACCTTAATCACCTTGACTCTTAGTTTATCCCCTGCTTTTAACTGCGCAGCCGCATCCTTATCTATTTCACTGGTATAAACTAAACCCTCTAATTCCTCATCTATCTTTACAAATACGCCGAAATCAGTGATACTTGCTACCTCTACTTCCAGAGCGGTATCCAAAGGGTATTTATTGGCTATCTCTGGCCAAGGATTGGGCTGTAGCTGCTTTAAACCCAAAGCAATGCGCCGATTTTGGGCATCCACAGAAACCACTGCTATTTCCACCTTTTGCCCTTTTTTTAATACGTCTTGAGGGTGAGCTATTCTCTTAGTCCAAGACATATCTGAGATATGAATCATCCCTTCGAAATTACTATCCAGCTCTACAAATACGCCGTACGCCGTAAAGCCTCTTACTTTCCCTTGAACCTTTGTTCCTGCAGGGTACTTAGATTCAGCCTCTAACCAGGGATTCTGCTCTAATTGTTTAAGACTTAAAGATATTTTTCGCGATTCTTTCTCTATGGTCAATACCTGAACCTCTATCATATCTCCAATAGCAAACATCTCACTGGGGTTATTAACCCGTTTTGTCCAAGACATCTCAGAGACATGAACTAAACCCTCGATTCCTTTTTCCAACTCTACAAACACACCGTAAGGAAGGATATTTACGACTTTGCCTTTCACCTTAGAGCCCACTGTATATTTTGTTTCGATATCCGCCCAAGGATCGGGAAATCTCTGTTTTAGGCCCAGAGATACCTTGCCTGAGTCTTTATCTAAGTTCAAAATTACCACCTCAATCTTATCTCCCTGAGCCACTATTTCAGAAGGATGAGCGATCTTAGACCAAGACATATCCGTGATGTATAAAAGCCCGTCCACGCCGCCTAAATCCACAAATGCTCCGAAATCGGTAATGGCCTTGACGGCGCCTGTATAAATTTGGCCTATCTTTAAATCCTGCCAAATTTTTTCTTTTGCTTCTTCTTTTTCTTTCTGCATCGCCTCCCGATGAGACAATATTATGCTATGTCTTAAGTTATTTACCTTGATAATCTTAAACTTAAATAGTTTATTAAGAATATTTTTATCTGGTACGCCTCTGAAACCGGAAAGAGAAGCCGGCAGAAATCCTTCTATTCCCATCACGTCAATCAAAAATCCGCCTTTTACTTTCTTAATCGGCCTTCCTTCTACTAAACTGCCATCTTTGGAATTTTTAACAATCTTATCCCAGCCTTGTATACGTATAGCTTTTTCCCGGGAAAGCTTAATCATACCGGCCTCATCTTCAATGCACTCTATAAAAAAATCTAATTCTTTGCCTGCCTCTAAATCTTCCTTGGTAAATTCAATAATAGAAACGATACCTTCAGATTTAAACCCTACATCTACCAATACCTCTTTTGATTTTATAGAAACTATCCTGCCTCTTGTAATTTCTCCCTCATGCATTATTTTTATGCTTTGATTATACAGTTGTTCCATAACAGATTTTTCTATTGACATTTTACTCTCTCCTTTTTAAATGAGCAGACAATTTATGGAGTCCAAAAGACGACATAAATTGTAGGCCGAAGGCCGTCTGCGAATTTAACCCAGCACTAATTTTTGAAAAAGTGCCTGAGTTATAAATAAAAAGTTAATCTCGCTATAAAACGTATTTCTATAAATCCAGCCTAATCACAAAAATTAGTGCTGGGTAAGTTCGGCCAAACAACTTAGCTTCACTTGCGTTCGCTAAGTTGTGGCCTCACTTATTTTCTTAATAATCTCTTCAACTAACCATTGCGGCGTGGAAGCGCCGCTTATCAATCCAATCTTATTTGCATTCTTTAATACCTTATTCGGATTGGCTTTTTCGTCTTGGATTAGATACGTCCGCTTATTGAACCTGCGGCCGATAGAAAACAGCCTTTTAGTATTAGCGCTGGTAGAAGAACCGATAATTAATAAAACTTCTACGGACCGGGCAAGCTTCTTTACTTCATCCTGACGATGAACAGTATCCAAACAGATGGTGTTAAATATATGCACCTCCTTTACTAAAGGATTTTTTTGCAAGATCTTGCTAATAGCTTCAAAAAATATATCTTTCGTTTGCGTGGTTTGGGAAATAATCCCTATCTTTTTATTAGAAAATATGTTTTCTCGGATATCCTGTATTTTATCTATGGTATGTGCGCCCGGAGCTAAATCCAAGAGAGCCTTTATTTCAGGATGATGGCGGTCGCCGATAATAATCACTTCTAATCCTTGTTTATAAAGCATATTACAAGTTTTCTGCACCAAAGAAACATACGGGCAGGTAACATCAACAAGCCTTAAATTCTTTATCTTAGCAGCGTTTAATATATTACGGGGGGTACCATGAGAGGGCAATATAAGGGTGGATGCTTCCTGTACATTATCTAAAGAATTTACTATGCAAAGATTTCTTTTCTCTAACTGCCTAATAACTTCGGGGTTATGTATAACCGCGCCAAGGGAGTAAACCTTGCCCTTATTCTTAGAAAGCGTTTCTTCGACAATATCAATGGCGCGTTTAACCCCTGAGCAAAAACCTATATTGTGGGCTAATTTAATCCTTCGCATGAAAGATGCCTGATATTCTCCATTATCTGTTGAGCGATATCTTGATAAGGCACCCTCCTTTCTATAGAAATTTGTTTGCCAAAACATACGGAAATTTTGGCAAATCGAATAAACTTAGCGCCGGCAGGCCATACTCTCTCCGTACCCATTATGAAAGCAGGTATTACAGGCACATTGAGTTTTGTAGCTAAAAATCCCACGCCTCCTTGCGGCGCATCAGATATATTATTAAATCTACGGCGGCCTTCAGGAAATAAAAGCAAGGCATTGCCATTTTTAATGCGACGCATAGCTTCTTTTAAACCCTTAAGGTCCAAGGAATTCCTTTTTATCGGAAACGCCCCCACTGCATATATTAACCAAGAAAATATCGGAATACAAAATAAGCTGTGTTTAGCCATAAAATTTAATTTTCTGGGCGATGCCGCACCCAAAGCTATAGGGTCTAAATAACTGCGGTGATTGGCAGCTAAGATAAATGCCCCCTTCTTGGGTATATGCTCCGCTCCTTTTATCTGAAAACAAAAGAATACTTTTAATATTATAATTGCTAAAAACCTAATAACGTTATAAAGCATATCTTAATGCCAAATCCTTTCCAAATTCCAGCAGCTTTTTTGCCCTCTTTAAGCTCTTTGACTCTGCGTATATGCGCATAATCGGCTCTGTTCCCGAAGCCCTGAACATAAGCCAGCTTTCATCTTCGCAAATTAGCTTTATGCCATCGTAATCTTTAATCTGAACTATTCTTTTACCTAACAACTCTTTCGGAAAATTTTCTTTCTTAGGCTCTATGCGCCTTGCAAGCTGCAAATCCTGGCGTAAATAATAATACCTTCCGAATTGTTTTTCCGTTTCGCGCAGTATTTTTAAGATATCTTTATTGCGGTAGACCATCATCTCTAAAAGCAGGAGCCCGGCCATAGTTCCGTCTCGCTCAGGGATATATCCCTTAACTCCCATCCCCCCCGCCTCTTCTCCGCCCGCAAGGATATCCTGCGTTTCCATAAGCTCAGAGATATATTTAAAACCCACCGGTGTTTCATAAAGTTTAACCCCTAAAAAATTAGCTATATGATCAATCATAGTTGTGCCTGCGATAGTCTTTACAATACCGCCCGACCAACGCCTATCCTGATATAAATGCAGGGCCAACAAGCCTAATATCTTTTGGGGATGAATGAATATGCCGCCAGGAGCAACCGCGGCAATTCTATCGGCATCGCCGTCAAGGGCTATTCCTAAATCGAACCTCTCATTCTTAAGCCTGTGCTTTAAATCTGTCAAATTCTCTTCAATGGGCTCAGGCCGCGTTCCTGCGAAAGAAGGATTAATGGTGTTATGCATAAACTCTAATCTTATATCAGTTCCTTTGAGTATCTGAGCGATAAAACTATCTCCTGAGCCATACATAGCATCCACTAAAACCTTAAATCTTTTATTCTTGATTTTCTTTAAATCAATATAGGAACGGATAAATTTAATGTATTCAGCGATAAAATCTTCTTTTTTTATTTGACTTGATACGTTGGCAGTTTCCTTTACCGGTATCCTGCCTAAACGGCTCTCTATATCCGCAGTTACCTCAGCAGGAGCTGCCCCTCCTGATGGAATCTTAATTTTAAAGCCATTGTATTCAGCAGGATTGTGAGAAGCGGTAATCATAATGCCTAAGTCGAGTTTTCTCGACTTCACAGCAAGGCTCAAGGCAGGAGTAGGGATAGCCCTGCCTGAAAGCAGAACATCGATACTATTATTCTTTAAAACCTCTGAAGCGGCTTCGGCAAAACTTCCTGATATAAAACGCGTATCAAAACCCACGGCAACTTTTTTTCCGGGGCCTAAATAATCTGCCACTGCCTGC
>Ga0105164_10000371_pt1 | contig 33023 bp, 28 predicted proteins | sample VDWuncwatermetaG_FD_89674 | JGI IMG/M metagenome (GOLD analysis project Ga0105164, IMG submission 89674) | Wastewater microbial communities from Netherlands to study Microbial Dark Matter (Phase II) - VDW unchlorinated drinking water | ecosystem: Environmental > Aquatic > Freshwater > Drinking...
CTTTAAGTCGACTATAAGTCGAACGCTCTTAAAGGACTGGTAATGGCCCTGGAGCATGATCATTCACTTTCAATCGACGTGCCGCGACAAGTGAGGAAATTGAATTCATTCAGGTATTAACCCCGCCATAAAATTCGCTAAAGAAGTTACGCGTTGCGTCCGATAATGGAAGTGTTCATGGGGAGCCTATGATTGGTCTATATCTTGTTTTATTTCTAGGCTTCTTCCTTATCCTTCTTTGTTTTTCTGTGGCAATCCTCCCTATTTGGGTAATCGTAAATATTGCTAATGCTGCCTACCTGAGTAAGCCCAAAAAAACCGCGTGGATCTTGGCTTGCTTGTGCACTGGCATCATCGGAAGCCTTCCCTACGGACTCTACGTGACTGAATCTAAGCGTTTGTGGCAAACAACTTTTTTTACGACACTCTCGTTTTTAGTTTTGGCTGCTATCGGGTATCTCACCCCATCGATCAGACAAGGCATAGCAAAAGGCTATCATAAATACCAGGTTGAGAATTTTGGGGAGACAAAAGGGTCGACGCCTCGTCCACAGAGAAATACTGCCGCTCAAACGGCTAACCCGGGACTTGAGTATGACAATGTTATTCTTGAAGGCTTAAGCAGTCAGTTTAATGATACTCACAAAGCGATTGAGATTTTTTCGTCGGCAATTACGCTCGATGCTAATCGGTGCGAAGGCTGGATACATCGAGGAGGGGCAAAAATCCAAAATGGAGATAAATCTGGTGGAAGAGCCGATATTGAAAGGGGTCTTGATATTATCGAAACCGAGATAACAAAAAACCCAACTAATGATCGCATGTATTATTTTAGGGCCACAGCTCTGCGACAATTAAAAGAATATGATCGGGCACTAACGGCCATAAAACAGGCAATCGAGCTTAACCCAAAGAGAATGAATTACCCTACCGATCTAAAAGTCATTGAGATGGAAAAAAAGCACGCTAATTGATTCATGAAAACTGCAATGCAAAGAAAGGCCCTTGGAATCTCATTCATTTCTACTGCCTTAATTCTTGCGTCGGTTTTGGGATACCAAATTTGGCAGAATCATCAGCTTCTCAAAGACGGCGTTTCTGGGAGTGCGCTTGTCTTATCGAAAGAAACGAGACTCCGAAACAAAGTTAAGACTTTTAGCCTTAAAGTCGCAATCAGCACAACAGCCGGAATTGTCGCGGGCGAGGACAGCGTACCAAGAGAGACTTGGAATCAAACGAAGCTGGGAAGCACCGTTGATGTCTTTTACAGTCAGGCGAATCCTTCTAATTTTAGCTTCGGAAAACAACCACCCCAAAGGATGATCGGATATATGGGCGTTCAATTCTTAATCGGATTGAGCGCCATACTTGCGATAACTGGATCAATTTTCATGGCTATTGGTTTTCGCACTGTCGACCCGCCAATTCTTCAACGTAAACCGCCTAGTCGAGATTTGCGATTAGAAAAGAAAACTGAATATGAAGAGGCTCCGTTGATTATTAGCGTATCTAATGCCGGCCTCAAATATCGTTTAGAAGTTCCGCTTTTTATCTTATGTAGCATTGGCTTTATCTTATTCGGCACGCTCCTTCTCAGTTTTGGTTGGGATGAGCTTTTTAGCGCGGGGACATCATTGGAAAAGAGGCTGATGGGCGGAGTCATGGTCTCAATTACGTTTTCAATGGCCTATCTATTGGGAGTGCATCAGGTACGAAACTCTTTAGCTGAGGCGAAGCTCTATCAGAAAACACAGGGGAAGGAATTTGTTTTAAACAGTACTGAAATGCGAGTGTCTATTGCGCTCCTGGAAGGAAAGGGCCGGAGTGAAACTTCCAAAAAACAAGAACCATATCTGAATTTACCATGGGTAATGATTTCCGAGTTTACCGTATGCCCACCTAGAAGGCAGGGAAAGAACAACGTATCTGCGTACTACCGAATCAGAACACGGTCTAAGGAAGAATATTTTATTTTGAGAAGAGGGTTAAAGGACCGTGAAAAGCAAATCCTCGAAAGATGCCAATACCATCTCCAGTGTCCAATTCACGTTGAGGATGGGCTATTTGACCTGACAGAGCAGTGCGACAAAGAGTAACGAACAGAGAACCATTAGAAGATTGGTCCAAGACCTTGTTTCCTTCCCGGTGACTCTATCTGTTTCATACGTTGGCATCATACCGCTATAGAAAGCAAAATAGGTGCCAACCTAGCGCGTCATTTCCCCTATGATTTCAGGTCACAGAATGGGACCTAGGCGAAAATGGCACCACCCGCTACAATAGAAGTCATCCCATGCAATCAAGCACTCTAGATTCAGTCCAAACGCCTACTTTTAAGCTCAAAAACCATCGAATTCTCTTACTCCAACATAGCTCATTGAGAGACGGATACGGCGGGATTGAATACTACCTTGAAGACCTCTACCGCTATGCAACCGATGTTTACGGTGAAGACGCCGTAAGAGCCATCGCCGCGACCCGAACAGCCGCGCCTTTTCCAACCAACGGTATCCGGTATGTTCCTTACCGAAGATCCGGAATTCTAGGAAAAATAGAGAACCGATTCTCGTTAAAATTTCTAAGCCAAGCGGGCGATGAAATTAAAAAACACCATCCGACGATTTTAATCGCAGGCCATATCTCCATCGCTCCTATGGTCTGGCTACTCTCCCAACGCTTTCAAATCCCCATGCTCAGCATTGCCTACGGCATCGAATGTTGGGGCAACGGTTGGCCCCAGGATGAAATTGCGTTCCGGCAATCCGACGGGATCTTATCGATCAGCCAATGGACCAAAAATATTTTAATCCAAAGGGGTTTTGCGAGAAAGAAGATCGCTATCCTGCACCCCTCACTTCCCGACCACTTTGCCAAGATCTCGGCACGTGCCATTGACACCACACCAAAGCCATTCACCCTACTCACCATCTCGCGCCTCAATGCAGAAGAACAATATAAGGGTCAAGATCATGTCATCCAGGCAATGGCTCTACTTAAAAAAGCTCATGGCGACTTAGCGATGCGATACATCATCCAAGGGGATGGACCCGACCAAACTCGTCTTAAAGCCCTCGTCGCAGAAAACGAACTCGAGTCGATGGTGGAATTTAGAGACGCCGTTAGAGGTCGCGATGATTTAGCCAAAACCTATCTAGAAACCGATCTCTTTATCATGCCCTCCCAATTTGGAAGACGACAAAAGCGCTGGGTCGGTGAGGGGTTTGGAATTGTGTATGTTGAGGCCGCAGCCTTTGGCGTGCCCTCGATTGCCTACGATTGTGGGGGCGCCACGGATATTATTATCGAAGGCCAAACGGGAAGACTCGTGAAGCCTAACGATATCCCCAAACTTGCCGACGCAATCTACGATCTATATCAAAACCGAACCAAGCTCCACGCCATGGGAATCGCCGCCAAAGATCATGTCCACGCCAATTTTGCTTCCGATATCATTCGCTCCGAACTCGTCACTGCATTAAATCAGTACTAAACAGATTCTATTGGAACAGCCCTCGATATCACTTCTTGCTTCAACTGTCTGCACGCTCTGCAGTGAGGTGGGGCTTGTGTTCCCTGAGTGGGCAGATAGGTCCTATTTTTTGGAACAACCCTGGTTTGTCTCCGAGATTGAATCGCTCAAGGCTTCTTGTCTCTTGGAGTCACCCCTGTACTTTCGGCGTAATAATATTTTTGTTCAGGAGAACTTCCTAAAGAGGGCATAATGTTAGAGAAGAAAAAAATATTGGCTCTCTTTGATGCCTTAAATTCTGCCCTACGTAAAAAGGGTGAAATTGGAGAGATTGGCATCGTACGAGGAAGTGCCATGTGCCTGGTCTATAATGCACGTGCTAGCACCAAAGATGTTGACGCCATTTTTTCTCCAGCAAGCACTATCAGAAGACTTGCAGCACAACTTGCAGAAGAGCATGGAGTCGAAAAAGACTGGCTTAACGACGGTGTGAAAGGCTATCTAGAAGGGACTTTCAAAAGGGAAGCAGTCCTTGATTTCAGCCACCTTCGTATTTGGACTCCTGAACCCAGATACATGCTCGCCATGAAATGCATTAGCGCCCGATGGGATTCACTAGATCGCAAAGACGTTCTATTTTTAATTAAACTTTTAAAAATTAAAACGGCTCAACACGTATTTAAGATTATCGAGGGCTATTATCCCAAACACCGGATACCAGCGAAAACTCAGTTTTTTCTCGAAGAGCTATTTGAAAAGTAGGTTTTTTCCATTTCTAGCCCTTCCCTCTTGGAACAAAAAATTGGCGCATCAACCGATTGATCTATTAGGGGCTCTCTATAAACACGGCAGCAATTAAATGAGCCCGTCCTTTAAATGCGAGAACGTCCCAATCCCACGCACGGAGTACGGCGATGCCTGAACTGGCTTGGATAGGCTCAGTTTAACGAGGCGTCTGATTGGAAAGGGTAGCAGGGGGTGGTTTGCCGGTGTGAAATGCACGGGGTCCTGTCCGTCAGAGAAATAGCCTTTCCACACGGCAAGATCATGACTGTAGTTCTCAAGATGGAGCACATCTTTTAAGCTAATCTTGGGGCTGCGATAAATCCAGTTTGTCCACCACTGATGCAACTTAGCTTTCTTATCTTTCTCTTTATCTGAGACAGTCCGGTCACTCGAAGGCGACCACTCACTCGGGCGGCATTGGTCAACCATCTTATAAAGAGCTTCGGACATCGCTTGATTGATATCAGTGCCGGAGGCGAAGACAAAAATCGGTTTAGCTTCGACGCTCTGCCTGGAAAAAGCGGCGACACCCACAACCCAACACGGAAACGCATTCGGATAAAAAAGTAGGTAGAGATCTTGTTGTTGAAGCAAGAAGAAGGGAACTCTGTCACGGATCCATGCATTGGATCCAACGACAAGCATTGGATTTTTCATGGCAGCGCCATACTGATGGATCACTCGATAACGAGCTAAAGAAGTGAGTGCTTCAAGTCGAGCGGCTTCGGGTGTGCTACCAGCTCCCATCCCCTTAAATTCGTCCATCGCAAAGCGCTCGGAATTTAGGATTTCAATTTGATTACTTTGGAAAACCTCAGAAGCAATGCTCTCTCCACTCTGAATTCGAGTCCGCAGATCTTCGTAGGCTGCAGACTTCATCCACGCAGCAATGGCGGATTGGCGAGAGGCCTCACGGTCAGTTTCCACGGCAGAGGCCTGGATGACTTTTCGGCTCAAAGGCCCCTGCCCACCGACAGAGGTTAACCATAAACTCTGCGAGGGAGTTCCAAGCCGAACCGATTTAATCTGAGTCAGCGGCGTGAACGCAAAATTCGTTTTCTTACTGAGTTCTGTGGGCGCAGTGTAGGAGTGGTTCTTCCAACATTCACATTGGGGGTGCGGAAAAACAAGGCCGTCGAGTCGTGTCGCAATCCCATCCTTTGATATTTCATACTGAGTATGGGGCGAGTTCTCCACAAGAAGCTCAGCAAGAATATCTCGGCGGACAATGAGGTCTGAAACCTGGGCCTTCTCCACCCAAACATCTCGTTCTCGTAACCACAGAAAGAGACATTCCTGACACGGGGATCCCGATGAGCGCTCTGCAGCAACGCCTACCAAAAAACCCTCTCGAATCTTAAAAACATAGGGTTTTAAGACAGTATCTTGCGCTTTACGGACTCCAAACACTATGGACCTCCAGATTTGAAACGTTGCGTTGGTGATGGGTTGAATTGAGCGCGCAGTATATGGATTTCAAGTTATTGAAACAAGAGACGTTTTACGGCATGAATACCGGTCGACCAAGGCTGGAAAAACTAGTAGAATATGAGCTAATTCCCTCATTTAAACCCTGTCTTTCACCGAAAGTAAGTTAATGCCTAAAAGTTGTGGATTATTGGCCAGATGGGCACCCCTCATTATTGGATTCTCTGCCGCCAACCTATATTTCTTAGATGTCTGGAAGCGGCTAAACGCGCCGTTTGACGCCGCGCTCCTTATCCATCCCTATCATCCAAAGTATCCATCATTCTATTTAGCACTCGTGGTATTAGTCTTTGGCCTTGGGGCTTGCCTCGCTTTAATCCTATGGCTATGTAAAAAGATCGGGCCCAGAACCAAGCAAGTGGCGATTCTCATCTTGTCGATCCCGGTTCTCAATCAACTGCGCTTACTCATTGATGATAAGAGATTATCTCTGGGATATTTTAGAGAGCTCTTCCAGATTCATTTACCAGTCGCCGTAATTCTCAGCGTGGCTGGGGTTATATTCCTGATCGCGCTCTTTCGATACCAAAAACAATTTTCCACAGTGCTTCGTAGTTTGTTCCTGATCCTCACGCCGTATCTTCTGATTAACACTGCGATGGCAACCTACTATTACTTTTATTTTCTAAACTCAAGAGAAGGCGTCGATTACTCGATCTCAAAGAATATCACCCCTGAGATACCCATCAAGAATCGAGTGCTCCTTCTTCTTTTTGATGGGCTCGACTACGACTTGGCTTTTGCAAACCCGCCAGCCTCTCTAAGTTTTCCGGCGTTCAAGGCTTTTGAACAGCAATCGATGAGTCTCACTCAGGCTCATTCTCCAGCCGACGTCACTCTCATGTCGATTGGGTCGTATGTGACGGGAAAGCTCCCTGATAATATGAGTTTCTTAGAAGACTTCCGTGGGCAATCCCTATTCTCGGAGCTTAAGGGAGAGGCAAAGCGTTCGAGTATTACGGGGTTCTACTTTCCGTACTGCCGATTATTTGGGGCACTCTCAGACCACTGTGAAAGTCACTGCACGATGGGCTTCTGCATGCTTCCCTACCACGCTTCGTTTGAAAAGAATGTCACTGAACTCTTTCGTTGGGCATTCACGAGCTCTCGTAATGCTAAGACCCATACGCAGAAGTACAAAGCGATTCAAAATTCCGTCGAAGAGTCGGCTCTGAAATTAAGCACTCAGACTCAGTATGATTTTGTTTTTGTCCATAGCCTCATGCCCCATTATCCTTGGATCAATGACTCACATGTGATGGATGATTCGCTTTCTCAGACGCTACAAGGTTATTATGGCAATGTCGTGCTCGCCGATCAGATGCTTGCCCGGATAACGGAACGCTTAAAAGAACAGGGCCTCTGGGATAAAACGCATATTATTATCACCACCGATCATCCCTTTGATTACCATGAGCGCACAGCGGACTTCCGAGAGTGGCGGATTCCGTTTATGGTTAAGTTCGCTGGGGCTCACCCCAAGGGTCAGTATTCGAAGTCAATCAATACGATTTTTATGAGTGGATTAATTAACCAAATGGTGACTGGAAAGGTGACCAATCCGCTTGAGTTGAATCGTTTTCTGGATGAACATCGAGTGGATGTTCCGATGAGACGCACGTTTGCACACCGAGCGGATCAGCCCTTAATCCATTAACTCTAAACCCGGGAGATACGATGTTTCTGCTTTATATTGCAATGGTAGGGCTACTCTTTCCGATGGATGCTTGGGCCTACATTGACCCCGGTACCGGCAGCCTGTGGTTGCAAATGGTGCTTGGCGTTTTAATCGGTGGGATGGCGTTTTTTAAGGGACACCTCGCTCGCTTCTTTAAGCGGCCGGTTAAGCCGTCAGGGGCAGAGCATGAATCCCAAGACTAACCCGGCCTCATTCCGTGATCCTGCCGGGTTCATCTTCGAACACGAAAACCGAATCCTTCGGCACATTAATGCTACGTTTAAGAATGATTACGATCACCTGATGGGTTCGGGGCTTTACCGCGCACTCGTTCAAGAGAATCTCTTGGTTGAGCATGAGGAATCTGAACTAGACCAAAAACGTTTTTCAACGGCTTATAAAATTATTGCACCCAAGAGGATTCCATTCATCAGCTACCCCTACGAGTGGTGTTTTAGCCAGTGGGTAGCGGCAGCACACCTCACTCTCAGAGTCCAGAAGTTGGCACTAAAACACGGAATGACGTTGAAAGATGCCTCAGCGTTTAACGTTCAGTTTGAGGGAAAGAACCCCATTTTTATCGACACGCTTTCTTTGGAACGACAAGAGCCTAATAGGCCATGGGTCGCCTACCGTCAGTTCTGTGAACATTTCTTAGCTCCGCTTGCCTTAATGAGTCTAGTTGATAGCGAGCTATCCAAGTTGAGCGTTTCCTACCCAGAAGGGATTCCTATTTCGCTGGCAAGCCACCTTTTGGGGCCGCGAGGGAAACTAAAAATAGGGACATTGCTTCATCTTCATTGGCATTCGAAAGTCGCGTCGGCTAAAAAGCACTCGAAAAAGCCCACCTCTCGATCCATGAGTGATCCCGAAGCCTTTATTGATCATCTCGATAACGTAATAAGCAGTCTGAAACCTAAGCGCCACCAGGGAAAGTGGCTTAATTATGAGAAGACCCATCAGTACACGGACACTGGGCTCACCGCCAAAATGGATTGGGTCAGAGACCGTCTCGATCACATCAACCCCAGAACGGTGTGGGATATTGGGGCTAACCGAGGAACCTATTCGAAGATTGCAGCGGAACTTGGGGCCTACGTTCTGAGCATGGATTTCGAAGAAGCGGTCGTCGATGCTAATTTTCATTCAATTTCTAAACAACACCAAGCTCGGATCCTGACACTCGTCATGAACGCATCTAGCCCGAGCCCATCCTTAGGTTGGGCATCGCAGGAGCGCATGAGCCTTACCCAACGTGGACCCGCAGACGCCATCATGGCGCTTGCGCTGGCGCACCATCTTAGGATCCAACACCATATTTCTTTTGCGATGATGGCAGAATGGTTCAGTGGCCTTAGCGCAAACCTCATCATAGAATTTGTCCCTAAGACCGACCCGCAAGTTTTGGAAATGACAAGCCAACGCCAGGATATTTGGCCAGACTACACGCAAGATCATTTTGAACAATCGTTTCAGAAATATTTTTCCGTGGTAACCGCAGTCACATTACCTAATACGAATCGACGATTGTATCACTTTAAGCGCTGACGCCTTGCCCTTTTGCTCGCCTATTCTTTAGTCATAGTAGAAACAAGTTCTTTACGAACGAGAAGGTGATGCAGGGCTGTCCCTGGAAAGTCTTGGTATTCACTCATGAGCTGATTCCAGGCAATATCAGGCGGATCTTCTGATGCCTTGAAGTTGAATTCATGGTGCGAGATCACAAGAACCGCAGCGCGCCGTTTTTTTGCATCGTTGATATCGTACCAATACGCCGGCTTAATAAACGGGATCCCACTCGCTATGAGAAATAGGATTGCCTCGACGTTATGCCGAGAGACTTGGATTTCCAAATTCTCTCGTTTAATCGACGCTAATCGCTTCCGAGTCTGCTTATTCTGAGTAATTCCGATACTCCCATCAAAATCAGGATAAATGTTGCGGTTTGCGAGCCATGCCTCCGGCCTTTGAAATAGTGATTGATTAAAACGCACCGGAAGTAACACTGCCCAACCTGCCAAAAGAATGCAAAGCACACCCTTTATGGCTCTAGGGGCGAGCTGGTACAATCGGTACCACGCAAATGCCCCAAGAAAACCAAGAGCCGGAATGATATGCACACATTTTTGAAAGTGCGGGTACTGCCAGAATATCCAAATCGCCAAAAGGTGGAAGAATGCAAATAAGGGGAGTAACCAATATTTAAGATTCGTAGGCCGCAGAGCCAAGATACCGACTCCCACCAAGGCAGGAATCACCAATTCCCAGCCTAAGCCGCCCCAGAAATAATCAAACGCCGGTCCCAATTTAAAATAAGGCGGAATCAGAACTCGGTCGCCGAGACCACCATAATAGCCACTATAAATATGGTTATATTTTCCGATATGGCGCAAATATAAAAACCCGGGCAATACCGCAAAACTATAAGCCACTGCCGACCAGCGAAACGCCCTGTTTTTAAAGCCGCGAACCCCATAGGCGAATACTATAATCGGTACGACGAACATCGTGGACCCGTGCCACGCAAGCATTAGGATCCCAGACACGGCCACTGCCAAAAAACTCAATATCGGTCGTACCCAACCCACCACTCTCCGACTCCAAAACGGCGAAGCGTAAACCCAATCGCAAGTCATCACTGAGAAAAGATGAATCACAATCCAAAACACGGCCACTGCCAAAAAACTCAATATCGGTCGTACCCAGCCATCGACTTTCCGGACCCAAAAGGGCGAAACGTAAGCCCAATCGAGAGTCATCACTGAGAAAAGATGAATCACAATCCAAAACACGGACGCCGATTGCTCCCACCCCATCATGGAAATAAAGATCAGACTCGGATTCCAGGATATGGCCCACGCCGCAATCATCGCAACGCTAAACCCGACCCCCAATGGGCCAACCACTAACCACAGAGCGAACAATGACCCAGCGATTGAGGCTAGAACCAAATGCCCCCCTCGATAGCAGGCCACGGAATCCCCACCCACCTCAACACAGCGTGAAGAAAACCAGGCGTGCAGTGGAGCCGCTGAAAGAAGACCTTTGCCGGGGCCCTTGCATTGGATCGCGCGGGATAGATCTGCTTTAAACTTGCGCAAGATGCGGCCTGACTGGGGGGCCACGCCGACATCGAAAAACCCGGCGGCATCAAGATGAAAAATCTGATCAAAATGGTAATCTGAGTTTCGAACCTCAGAAAGGGACGCTAGGATAACGACGGTGCTTAGGAGCAGCACGTAGATCAAGAAAAGCGCCCAACGATATCTCAGATTCATGAGTGCTCCTTCATACGGTATCCGTTACCTAATGGTCCCTGGTACATGATTTGCAAAACAGCAAACGATGTACCAGGGACCATTAGGTAACGGATACCGTATTGGTACATGGTTTGCAAAATAGCAAACGATGTACCAGGGACCATTAGGTAACGGATACCGTATTGCCGTATGCCGACCGGTGGGTTAGCCTCACCCCATTATGGTTAAGGAACTCATTAGTTGCAGACTATGTCGGGGGCAGACGCTTGAGAAGCTTCTTTCCTTAGGAGATCAGGCTTTCACGGGCGTTTTCCCTAAGAGCGCTGACGAGAAAATTCCCTCCGGGCCGCTTGAGTTAGTCAAATGCGGAGCCTGTCACCTTATCCAACTAGGCCATAGTTTTTCTCCCGATGAGCTCTACGGGCAGAACTACGGTTATCGATCTGGGCTTAACCAGTCGATGGTTTCGCATCTCGCTGAACTAGTCTCAACAACCTGTGGGTTTTCGCCGCTTAAGTCAGGTGATATTGTCCTGGATATTGGGAGCAATGATTCGACCTTGCTGAGATCCTATCCACCCAATCTCAACCTACGAAAAATTGGCGTAGACCCTTCGGGCCGAAAGTTCATTGAGTATTACCCAGAAGACGTCACGCTAATCCCGGATTTTTTCTCGAAATCGAGTGTCAGCCGCGTGATTGGTACCGAAAAGGCACGCGTGATTACTTCGATTGCTATGTTTTATGATTTAGAAGAGCCCCTTAAATTCGTGGGGGAGGTGGCCAGTTGTCTTGCAGAAGACGGGTTATGGGTTTTTGAACAAAGTTACTTACCGAGCATGCTGAGCACCTTAAGTTACGATACGATTTGCCATGAGCACCTCGAATATTATGGGCTGCGGCAAATCAAGTGGATGCTCGACGAACACCATTTGAAAATGGTCGATGTCCGGCTCAATTCAGTCAATGGGGGCAGTTTCCGAGTCACAGCGGCCCACCTTTCAAATCCATTACCCGAAGCGACCGAGACGGTGAACCGACTCCTTCAACAAGAAGTGGGACTCGGATTGGCCACTTCGGTTCCCTACGATCACTTTGCTCGGATGACCGAAGCCCACCGAACCGATCTCTTGGTGACTCTCAATGAGCTTAAGCAGAAGGGTAAAAAGGTTTTCGGCTATGGCGCTTCGACGAAGGGCAATGTTCTACTCCAATACTGTGGTTTATCGGTAAAGCAACTTCCCTTCATTGCTGAAGTGAATGAAGATAAGTTCGGCCGAGTGACCCCAGGCACCCATATTCCGATTATCTCGGAAGCCGAGGCCAAAGCGATGAAACCCGACGTCTTTTTAGTACTACCGTGGCATTTTCGCTCGGGAATCCTTCTACGCGAAAGGGCATTTTTAGAACAGGGTGGGCAATTTCTTTTCCCACTACCCAAGATTGAAATGGTTAATTGGGCAGCCCTTCGTTCGCTCACAGCGACCCATCACCAAAGCCCCGCTGCGAACCTATGAATCACCGCCTTCTAATCTTTGTCCCAACTTACAACGAGAGCGAAAATATTAGCCGGCTTTATGCGGAACTCAAAAAGCTCCCCTTCGAGGCTGATTTATTGTTTCTCGATGACGATTCTCCGGATGGGACGGGAAATCTTATGGATGCGTTGGCGAGCCAGGATTCGAGGCTCAGCGTCATTCATCGCCAGGGCAAGCAAGGTATTGGAAGTGCTCATCGAGAGGGGATCCTTTGGGCCGAGTCGCGCGATTACGATTACCTTCTCACGATGGATGCGGATTTTACCCATAACCCAATCGATCTGCCCCGTCTTTGGGCGATTCACGACCAGCATGACCTCGTACTCGCTAGCCGTTACCTTCAGCAAGGAAGCCTTAAGGGATGGAACCTACTCAGACGGGGGCTCACAACGATGGGTCATTTAGCGACGAAAATGCTCTTAGGACTGAGTCAGGATGCCACTGGCGCCTTAAGAGTTTATGATCTTAAGCGGCTGGGGACCCGTTGGTTGGGCCGCGTTGAATCCAACGGGTACGGATTCTTTTTTGAGAGTCTTTTTGAAATTAACCAAATGCGGGCGGATATCGCAGAAGTCCCTATCAAGCTTCCTCCCCGAACTTACGGCCATTCTAAAATGAACTGGAATGAAGTTCGCAAAAGCCTTGGAATGCTCTTTCAGTTAGCCCTAAGAAGGATAACTGGTTTAAAACCTCAACTATTAACTCGGAGGGTACCAAAAAGTGAATTCATCGGAACTCGTTGACCCACAGGGTTGGGATACCTATTGGACCCAGAAAAACTCTGGCGGCTATTTCTATGCCGCCGCAGCAACACTTTATCGGGTCCTACTCTTTCGGCCTTATTTATCTTATATTTTAAAACGGCATTTCAAACCTCAAACTCGACTACTTCATGCCGGTTGCGGGAGTGGCCAGGTCGATGCTGAAATACCAAAGTCATTTCGAGTGACGGCCCTTGATATCTCTCCGCATGCGCTTGAGTTCTACAAACGGTCGGTAAAAGCAGAATGTGAAGTTGTCCCTGGAAGTATTTTAGACCTTCCCTTTCCCGAAGCCACCTTTGACGGAATCTATAATCTTGGAGTCATGGAACATTTTTCGTGGGAGGAAATTGGTAAGATCCTTTCTCAATTCCACCGCATTCTTGTCCCCCAAGGAAGGATCGTGCTTTTCTGGCCACCCGAGAATGGACTCACCGTTCGTTTTTTTAAAATCGCTGTTTGGCTAGGCCGAAAGATTTTAAATAAAGAACTTAATTTTCATCCCCCTGAGCCATCACGCATTCAGAGCGTGTCCCAGGTGACCGAGGCGTTGACTCAACATGGGTTTAAGTTGGTTGAATACCGCTTTGGCCCTAGAGATCTTTTCACTTACGGAGTTGTCGTAGCAGAACGAATTTAGTTTATGCTAAAAGTGCTTGCTCTTAGTTTCTTAGCCTCTCATTGCTTTGCGTCAACCAACGCAACGCTAACCCTAGAGGCCATGTTTGCAAAAGCCGCTCTTAAGTCGGATGCAGTCAATGAGTTGAAAGCCTCTGCGTTAATGGCCGAAGAAAAAGTGGATCAGTCTTGGGGAACTTTTTTGCCCGCCTTTAATTTCGACGCTTCCTACCAAAAGCAGGATCTCCCGTCTGGAATCCTAACTGACACTAACTTTACCACCGCCAAGGTCTCTGTCTCTCAGCCACTTTTCCGAGGGTTTCGAGAATTTTCTGAATTAAGTCGCCTAAAATCCGACTGGAATGCGGCCAAGCTTGATTACCAATGGGCGAAAACCGCTCTCTATGAGGAAGTCGCCACCGCCTATTACCAACAGCTTAATGCAGAGAAATCTCTCGAAAACCTCCACGCGGAAGTTGAACTCATGAAAAGCCGAGTTTCCGAGCTTACGGCACGAGTCAGAATTGGAAGATCACGCAAAGGGGAACTCTTGTCATCTCAGGTCCAGCTTTCATCGTTAGTTGCCGACCTTGATAGTACCGAGAGCAAAGTGGTCGAGGCCCGCCTCGAGTCGGAAAGAATTTTAGGGGAGAATGATCTCCCTCGACTCGCATCCCCAGTCGGGATGCCTCCAGCGCCTCAACCCTTAGCTCACTATCTCGAGACTTTAAAACGTCGAGATGATCTTGTCGCAGAATCCTTTCGAGTCAGATCGGCCGACGAAGCCATCAGCACGGCTAAAGGCCATCATCTGCCCACCATCGATCTCACCGGAAACTACTATATCTATCGAACTGGCGGATTATTTAGCACAAGCCGCTGGGATATTGGAGTTGCCTTAAGCATCCCTATTTTTCAAGGCGGAGTTTTTCAATCTCGAATTCGCGAAGCGGCCGCTAATCGTGAGCGGGCTGAAATCCGGCTTTCGCTTAAAAACAAGCAGGCAGAGCAATCTCTGAAAACACTACATTCCAAACTACTGAGCCAACTTGGGCAGTGGTCATCTCTAGAAGAATCGCTCCGACTTGCTGAACTGAACTACAAGGAAAACTCCCGAGATTACCAACTTGGGTTAGTGACTAATCTAGAAGTCATGACGGCGCTTAACGCTGAGTACACGACCAAGCGTCTCTTTGATCGCACTCGACTCGATACTTGGATGACAAGCGCGTTACTCAACGCGCGGTCTGGAAATTTCCGATGAACCTTGCTGAAATTTCCATTAGGCGCCCCGTATTCACCTGGATGCTCATGGGTGGCATTTTTATTGTGGGTTGGCTTGGATTTCAACACCTTGGGATCAGCCAACTTCCTGACGTCGATTTTCCTAATGTTTCTATTAGTGTGGATTACCCAGGAGCGGCGCCTGAGCTCGTGGAGTCAGAAGTTCTCGATCCCATTGAAAGCACCGTCATGTCCATCGATGGCATTCGCCATTTATCTAGCTCGGCGAAATCCGGACGCGGTTCGGTGAGCATCGAGTTTGAGCTCTCCAAGGATATTAATACCGCGGTCCAGGAAATCCAAACACTACTCGGACGCCTCAGCCGGCGCCTGCCTAAAGACGCTGATCCCCCCGTCGTTTCAAAAATGAATCCTGAAGACCAACCCATCCTTTGGCTACGCGTCACCTCGGAGAATTGGACGCCACCTCAGTTGATGGCTTATGTGGATTCGGTTTTAAAAGTCCAGTTTTCAACCCTAGAAGGTGTCGCTGAGGTCTTTCTAGGGGGGTATGTCGACCCCCAAATGCGGGTCTGGGTATCCTCGAGTCGCCTGAACCGTAGTGCCCTGACTGTCTCGGATGTTATCAGCGCGATCCAATCGGAACATTCTGAGCTGCCAGCGGGAATCATTGAAAATGACCAATCAGAAACCCTGGTCCGCTCGTTAGGGGAAGCTAAGAGCCAACGCGATTTTGAACAAATCGCGATCCAGCGACGAGGGGGCGCGATTAATTTTGCCCCACTTTCTTTGGGCGATGTCGCGACGGTTGAAGACAGCACCGATGATATTCGAAGAATGAGCCGCTCCATGGGCAAGCCCGCCATTGGGATTGGCATTAAAAAGCAACGAGGGAGCAACGCAGTTGCCGTAGGCCGTGGGATTAAGGCTAAATTACTTCAAATTAAATCTACCGTTCCCCCAGGCGTTGAGCTGGCGATTAGTTATGATTCGACCAAGTATATTGAGGAGTCAGTTGGCGAGCTGATTCAGACCCTCGTGATGGCCGCTATCCTGACAGCGTTTGTCTGTTGGATATTTCTTGGTTCGTGGTCCGCAACGCTGAATATTATTCTTGCGATACCGATTTCAATTGTCGGAACTTTTTTCTTCCTCGATCTTTTTGGATTCACTCTTAATTCCTTCACGCTTCTTGCTCTCACACTCGCCGTTGGCATCGTCGTGGATGACGCCATCATGGTTTTAGAAAATATCACGCGCCACCATGAGGACGGTCTTTCCCGAGAGCAGGCCTCGCTCGTCGGCGCCCGTGAAATCACGGGAGCGGCCGTTGCGGCAAGCCTTGCTATCGTTGCTATTTTTCTTCCCATCGCTTTCTTAAAGGGCATGATCGGAAAATACCTGATGCAATTTGGGGTCTGCCTTTCGCTTGCCGTGATGATCTCGCTCGTTGAAGCTTTAAGCTTCACCCCCATGCGCTCCGCGCAGTTTATGCAGATACATAGCGCCAACAGTCGCCTAAACCGTTGGTGGGAAAAAATATGGAAAAGTCTTCTCCCCTTTTACCAACACACGCTACAACAATCTTTAGCCCATCCTTATCGGACACTGGGTCTTGCCAGCTTAGTCTTCGCCTTGTCGATGGGATCCTTATTTTTTATTAAAAAGGAATTTGTCCCCGCGCAAGATCAGGGATTTTTGATGATCCGAGCCCAAACAGCCGTAGGCTCGTCCTTAACTTTCACCGATAAGAAATTTAAAGAGATTGAGAAGATTTTCATGGAACTTCCAGAAATGGAGAGTTATTACGCGTCGATTGGGGGCTTTGGTGGTGGCGATGTGAATACCGGAGTGGTATTTCTGAACTTGAAACCGCTCAAAGAACGCCCTGTCAATCCTACCGCTAAGAAACGGCTTTCCCAGATTGAGATTGGGCAACAACTGCGTAAGAGCCTGGCATCCGTAGATGGCATTAAAGTTTTTATCCAAGACACATCGGTTTCTGGTTTTGGGGGCAAACGTGGGTACCCGCTTGAATTTCAAATCGATGGGCCCGACTGGAATGAACTCACCAAGCTCAGTCAGCTTTTCATCGCCCATATGGAAAAATCGCAAACGTTTCAGGACCCCAACAGTAATTACCAAGCAGGAATGCCGGAGCTTCATATCATTCCGGATAGGGAAAAGGCTCGACAACGAGGCGTGAGTGTTTCGGAAATTAACCAAACGGTATCCGCCCTTGTTGGAGGCGCCAATGTGGCGAGGTATTCCAAGGGCAGTCGGCGCTATGACGTCCGCGTTAGGTTGATAGCGTCCGAGAGAAATTCGCTGGAGGGAGTCAAAGCCCTTAAAGTCAGAAATAACCGAGGCGAAATCATCCCCTTGCGCGACGTGGCGCGATTTGAGCAAACAACCTCCATGCAGGCCATTTATCGAGAGGAACGTCAACGAGCTGTCACCCTGTTCTCGAATATCAGTCCCACGTCCACACCCATTCTCGCTTATGAGGAAGTCGAAAAACTTGGCAAACAACTATTGCCCGAGGGCTACCGCCTTCTTGCCACGGGGAATTCTGAAACCTTCAAAGAATCAAGTCGTGACACGTTCTTTGTCATACTCATGGGTGTTCTAGTCGCCTACATGATCTTAGCTTCACAGTTTAATAGCTTCCTACACCCCGTGACGGTGTTACTTGCGCTTCCGTTTAGTATCTCGGGGGCGTTGCTAGCCCTGTGGGCAACGGGACAGAGCATCAATATGTTTAGCGTGATCGGTATCGTGCTTCTCATGGGAATTGTGAAAAAGAACTCCATCCTCATTGTAGAATTCACTAACCAACTCCGAGATCGAGAGAAGACTCGCCATGCCTTGAGCGCCCTATTAGAATCATGCCCGAAGCGACTGCGCCCAATCTTAATGACTTCAGTGTCAACGATTGCCGGTGCCATTCCAGCGGCACTCGCGCTAGGGCCCGGCTCAGAGATCCGAATTCCCATGGCGATCGCAGTCATAGGCGGGGTTCTCCTATCAACGGTACTAACTCTCTATGTTGTGCCCTGCTTTTATTTGATCACTGCGAAACAATCGTCGACTAGGCCTTGAGTTGGCCCGTTTTCTGATACCAGAGACAAGCTTCATCCAGAGATTTGGATAGCGATTCAAGGCAGTGATGGTGAAATTGTGTTTCAAAGGCATCACCTGAACAGACCCAACGATCCGGAAGGATTTCGCTCACCCGATGAGGGTGCAGAGAATCTGGAATAACGTCTTTAAGATAGGGGATCTTGGAACAAAGGCGTGAGACCATTTCAATTAACGTCTCTGGAATCGGAATGAGCAGAATACTCCTATTTAAGCTCTGTGCCGCCGTCTGAATCAACTCTCGATCGGAAATCTTTCTCGGGCATGCGACAAAGTACTCTTTCTGCGAAGTCCTTCTTAAATCCAAAGGACTCGATAAGACAGCCTGAATGGATCCGACTAGATCAGCAACAGAAATATAACTATAAACTTTCGGATTCAACCCAGGCTTTGGAGCCAACCAGAATCGTGCCATCTTAAAAAGTGGCAGAGTCGCCTGATCCCTCGGCCCTAGCACCATTGGAGGTCGCAAGCAGACATAGGGTAGATGCGAGAATTGCTTTCTTAATTCATTTTCCATTTCCAATTTTGATCGGCCATACGCATTGATCGGATCAGGCAGATCCGATTCAGAGCGCACGCTTTGATTGTTAGCACAGGGGCCCGAAGCAGCCATTGAGGATAGGATCACAATCTTATCAGCGTTTCCAAGTTTCGAAATAAGTCGCAGTGTTCCCTCGACATTGACCCGACGGTACTCACTTTCATTGTCAGCAAATAAAACTCCCGCTGAATGAACCACATGGTCAATCTTTCCAAAGGACTCAAAATCCCATGCGTCCATGGCTTGTTCTACGGCCCGAATACACGTCGGGATTTGCTCAAAGCCATCCCCGAGAAGTTGCGCTCTTAATTTTTCAAGGTTTCGAACTGGAAGAATAATCTGCTCGTACTCACCACGCCTAAGCACATCGAGAAGCAGATTTCTTCCCACAAATCCCGTGCTACCAGTGAGTAACAGCCTCATCCAATGGTTCCATGGATAGGCTTTTCGTAAATTCGATAGGATTTATAATGTTTCGCCCCCATCCCAGCGATACCCCGAATCATTTCTTGATTCGACTCTTCAATCCACGAAAGCTCCCCACCGACAAACTTATTTCGGCCTTTGCTTAGGGTCTCGTAATAGAACATCGCCGCAATGCCTGAGTTTCTGTACTTCTCTTCGACTCCTAATAGCGCTAACCTAGCTTCCTTGGGATGCTTCGTCTTAATCATCCAAATAAGTTTAATCAACCGACGCCAGCCCTTAAGATTTCGCGCTTTCAATAGAAATTCGTTGATATTCGGAAGAAGCATCGCAAATCCAACGGCAACGCCTTCTTTTTCAGCGATCAAAAGCATCTCGGGATCTGCAATCTCCTTCAGCTCCTTGGAACTAAAGAGAAGATCCTCATAGGTGATCGGAACAAAGCCCCAGTTTCGATTCAAGGTATCATTATAAAGCCTCTGAATAATCTTAAGCTCTTCATCTAGGTTCTTAAGATCAATCGATCTAAGGCTCAGGCCTGAATTGCGTTTCAGACGTGCGACAATTTTTTCGATGCGTTCTGGCATCACCGTGCTGCCTGGAATGTAATACGCAAACAGGTCTCTGGCTTTTTCTAAACCACAAATTGAATATAACGGAAGATAATAAGCGGGGTTATAGGGCATCATCATCATGGGTGGTGTTTCAAAACCATCCACGAGCAAACCACACTCGTCATTAACGGTTGGACTATAGGGCCCTCGCATGGATTTGCAGCCCCGACTCAATAAAATTTCCTGAGCTTTATTGACCAACGATTTAGCGACCGATTGATCGTCAATCACATCGAAAAAACCGAAGAAACCAACCTTATCGTCATAATAACGGTTATGGGAATGATTAATGATCGCGGCGATGCGACCCACTGGCTTACCATCTCGATAAGCGATGAACGGAAAAATTTCTCCGTGAATTTTTCTAAACGGAGCGTTGGGACTCAGAAGGTGCGCAATACTACCTGGAAACGCAGGGACAAAATTTGGGTCATGCTGATGAAGGAACTCCGGCACCTTCTCGAATGCCTTCAGCGACTTCTTCGTCTCGCACAGTAAAATCCCATCCATTGATTAACTTCCGTTTCGTTTCCTCACCCGTATACGCCGCATCCTCAAAAATTCCAAGTTCTTTTCCCAGACGACCAAACACCTCAAGGACATAGTTCAATTCTTCCTCCGTGTGGGTCGCCATATAACTTGTACGAACAATTGCCTCACCGTATCGAACGGCTGGGTATACCGCCGGCGTTGCAAAGATCCCAGCGTCGTAGAGTTTCTGGGTAAAGAGAAACGCCTTCATTTCGCTGCCGATTAAAATCGGTACGATGGGTGTTTCCGTGCTCCCAATTTTAAACCCAAGCGATTTAAAACCCTCGTGCATCTTCTTAGTGTTCTTCCAGAGATTGGCTCGACGCTCGGGCTCCTGTTGAAGAATATGAAGTGCCTTGAGCACTCCGGCCGTCACCGAGGGAGCCGGAGACGCAGTGAACATAAAACAACGCGCTTTATGTTTTAAATAATCAATCACGTCATTAGGCCCTGCTAAAAATCCACCCATGCAACCTAAAGACTTTGAGAAGGTCCCCATGATCATATCTACCTGATTGAGCATTCCAAAATGATGGGTGGCTCCCTCACCATTAGGCCCTAAGACTCCAAGAGAATGCGCTTCATCAATCATCACCCTGGCGCCATGCTTCTTAGCTAGGGGCACTAACTCAGGCAAATTCGCGATATCGCCTGACATACTAAACACACCGTCCATCACGAGAAACTTCCCGCCTTCGGTCGGAAGATGCTTCAAACGGCGTTCAAGGGCCTTGCTAGAGTTATGAGCGAAAGGAACGGTTTTAGCCGCTGACATCCGACACCCATCAATGATGCTGGCGTGGTTCTCACGATCGCAGAGAATGTAGTCGCCCGTTTCAAGTAACGTCGCCAGAGCGCCTTGGTTGGCAAAAAAGCCGGTCGAAAATAAAAGGGCAGCCGGCATCTTGATAAATTCCGCCAGCTCTTCCTCGAGTTGTTCATGGATCTTGATATTGCCACTCAGAAACCGCGACCCCGTGCACCCCAGGCCATAGCGCCGGGTAGCCGCACAGGCTGCTTCAATCACCCGTTCGTCCTGGGCAAGGCCTAAGTAGTTGTTGGAGCCAATCATGATCTTTCGCCGGCCTTCACAGACCACTTGATTGCCTTCGGTCGCCTCAATCGCGCGAAAGTAAGGATACAATCCAAGTGATTTCACATAATTAGGCTCGGCAAACTCGCCACACTTCTTAAACACGTCCCGCGTACTTGCCAACCCGTTTTCGACTTTGTCCATCTTTAACCTCTTAAAAAGAATAAACGTCTTTATCCAATTTCCCATTCTCTGACTAGAGAAAAGATGGGTCAATTCAATAGCTTAGTTGAAGCATCTTTTTTTAATGAACGTCGTTCATTTTCTTATATTCTATTCATCGGTAGTTGAACCCTAAGCAGACTTCCACTATGATCGCGAGCTTCCAAAGGAAAATAATTATGGGCGTTAAAGAACGAAAAGAGCGAGAGCGACTAAGCCGATCGAACGATATTCTTGAAGCCGCTCGGCGAGTTTTTGAAACCAAGGGCTTCTTAAAGACGACTCTCCAGGATGTTGCCAAGGAAGCGGAAATCTCGGTGGGTTTGATTTACCGATATTTTAGGTCAAAGGAAGATATCTTCGCGTCACTCGCGCTAAAAGGAGCGGAGCGTTTCGATAAGAACCTCATTAAAATCCTTAAGACGGCTGCAAACGCAAAGCAGCGCGTCCAAGGCAAGGAAGTGCTCAAACAAACAGCCCTCGCCTTCTTTGATTTCTATTCTCCCTACGGAGAATACTTCGACATGTTGCTTTATTCTTATAAGGGCATGAAGGAAATTCAAATCCACAGCCATACCGTGACCACACTGATGAGCCTCACGCTTCAGAGCCTGGATCGGCTCAAAGACTTTATTGTCCAGTCTCCCGATTTCTTAGCCAAAGATGAAGACGAAGCCCTTAACGTTGTCTTTCTACTTTGGGGTGTCTTATTAGGTAGCCATAAACTTTTTGATAGCTCGGGCAGAGGCCATCTGGTCGCTTTTTCGCAAGAAACCTTCATTACTCAGACCATTACCCAACTCTTTGATGGCATCGGTAACACCGCCAAACCCGCGGTCTGCACAAAGCGCAAACCAAAACAATCAGAACAGAGTCCCAGCGTTAATTGACATTAGGATTGCCGGACTCTCGATTCTTTTCTAATCTGTTCGTCATGCAAACCATGCTATCTGTGCTGAAGTTCATGCTATGGTTCATTTTGGCGATTCAAGTCGGTTGCCAAAGTTTGCGCCCCAAGGGGGATTCTATGGCGACAAAGCGACCACTTATCCATGGCCACCGAGGCTCAAGAGGCACTCATCCGGAAAATACATTACCCGCTTTTAACGAAGCCGTTAATGCCGGAGCCAATGTCCTTGAGATGGATCTGCAATTAACATCGGATGACGTTTTGGTTCTGTCTCATGACCCCGAGCTTACGTCCGAGCACTGCCTTGACTCAAAGGGCAAGGCTCTTAAAAAGCCCGTCGTCATCCGTAAGATCAAAGCCGCTGAATTTTTAACCTATGATTGCGGTAGCCTCGGTAATAGCCACTTCCTGGAGCAGGCAAAAATACCCAAGACGCACCCGATGACCCTCGAGGCATTATTAATTTGGGCGGAGAAGGCCGCGCCGAATCTTTTATTGAATATTGAAATTAAACGCGTGCCACCGCCGTCTGCCCCCCAGGTAATGCCGCCGATGGAACTCTTTGTTGATAAATTCATTGAGGCAATCCACAAACACAAGCGCACTGAGAGCACGATTCTTCAGTCGTTTGATATGGACGTGATCCGCTACGCAAAGACCAAGTCCACTCTGAAGCTTTCCTGTCTCTTTGAGCAGGGCAATAATTTCTGCGATGTCACACGAAGTCTTGGCGCTACGATCGCCTCGCCCCTCAACACACTCTTAAATGATAAGGTTGTCGCCCATTGCAGAAAATATGGGATAGCGCTGCACCCCTGGACGGCGAATACCGAGGCCGAATGGGCTGAGCTCACCCGCCTGGGTGTCGACGGAATCATCACAGACTATCCTCGTAAATTAAATCAGTACTTAAACCACACCATGAAATAATATGGGTCTTGAAAGCATTCCAAACAAAGAGATTCGAGCTGTTTTCACCGACCTCGACGATACACTGACTGAGAACCAAGGCTTGTCATCTCAGACCTATGATTCTCTGTGGCGACTTAAGTCCGCCGGGCTGAGGGTTGCGATCATCTCAGGAAGACCGGCTGGCTGGGCGGATTGCTTGATGCGCCTTTGGCCACTGGATGCGATGGTGTTTGAAAATGGCGCCGGAGTCATGACCCGCGAAGGGGATAGGATCCTAACCCATCGGCTCGCCGAGAATGCCATGACCGCAAAAACCAAACTCGCTTCGTTTTTCCAGCAACTTAAAACGGAAATTCCGTCGCTTAAACTCGCAACCGATCAACCCTACCGCCTCTGTGACATGGCCATTGATTTTAACGAAGAGGATCCAAAGCTCAGCCCCCAAGAGGTTGAGCGTCTCATGCGTCGCTTAGAAGAAACGCCGGAGCTAAACGGTAAACTCAGTTCCATCCATCTTAATATTTGGTGTGGCGCCCATACCAAAGTCACAGCGGTTGAGTGGCTCCTATCCAAGTTTGGCCTTGAGTGGGGTCTCTCTAAAGAAAACGTCGTCTTCTCGGGAGATTCCCCAAATGACGAACCGCTTTTTGAGTTCTTCGCCCACACAGTGGGAGTGGCGAATATCCAGCCCTTTCTAGCAAAAATGAAAACGCATCCTAAGTCGATCACTCAAGGATCTGGTGGCAGGGGATTTCAAGAACTCGTTGATTACTTGCTGGCGTAAGAAGCCTTCAATCACCTTTCGCATGACCACTGTCGATGGTTTAGTCGAATTACTTTGAAATACCATGCGTATTTGAGCTGGCATGAACTGTGCTTATTTAATGTCACAGATGAAGACTCTAAGATTTCAGATTTATGTATTCTCTCTGTTATCGACGGGCCTCGCCTTGGCGGGAAGCGATCCTAAATCTGATTGCTCGAGGCAATTGACGCTGCTTTGGTCAGCCGCTCCCAAGGCATACTATGAACCGGATCTTGCACCGTCATTGTCAATCAGCCGCGATGGCTCAGTGGCAGCGATCATTGGCCGACCGACAGATCCTAAGGTGGATATCTTTCATTTTAATCAGAAAAATTTTAAGCAGCCTGAGCTGGTTGCCATGAAATCCATCGTTCCTCTTGACCCTGATGGTAATGGGTTGGAAGCGGTGGCTGTTTCAATGGCCAATGAGGCTGGGGTGAATGCCATTGCAGTTTCAACGGGTAATCTGATCGAAGTTCATCGGACACATAGCCCAGAAATAGTTACCCTAGAGTCGGGAATAGATCGGGCCACTGCCCTTCGGTTTATGAATGGGCCAAGTCGACTGGCGTCGACGTCTGGTAATTCTGGGGTCATCTGGGATCTTGTATCCCGGAAACCACTTTTTCATTTAAGTGGGGCCGTCCCTCAAGCCAAACACCCGACCGCGATCCGATTTTTGGAATTTGCGAATAACCCCTGGTTAATGGCTTCGGCCTCAAATCACCAAGTTCGGGTCTGGGAACCCGACCCAACGCTTGATTCCAAGACCTCCCATTACACCTCTTCACGGGGCATTGAATTTTCCAACGAGATCGAAGCGTTCGCCTTCAGTGGATCAGGGGATATTGCGGTCAGTAATGCTCAAGGCGATGTGACCAAGCTATCTCGAAAGGCGCCCTTTAGTTACGAGACTTCTTGGATTAGCCAGAATGAGGGTAATCGGCCCGCGCAGCTCTTCTTTTTTAAAGATGATGAGGTTTTGGCCCAGCGTTTCGAATCCGGGGAAATCGAGTTCATTCAATCATCGAATGGCAGGATTAGAGTCGTGATTCCCGCCGATGCTAAGGATAAAGCCACATCCATGATGTCAGTCCAGCAAGGCAATTCCCTATTAACCGGTCATGAGAGCGGAATGGTCCGCCTCTGGAGTCTAGTCCCCCCGCCTTCGGGGCGAGCTCATGCTCGATTAATCAAGCAAATGAGTGGGCCGACCGCTGCCATAAGGTCGATTCAACCCCTACCCGGAGAATTCAATCAAAGTGAGTGGGTTGAACGGTTTGTCACGACAGCAGAGGATGGGACGATCCACTTAGGATCGATTCAAAAGAAGACGAGTGGCGGATTCTGATCGTCGGTGCCGACTTCGGCAAAGCTCTCCATAAATTGGATCAGCCTTTGGATCACTTCGTAGGATTTTGTGTTCTGGTCAATGAGGCAACCATATTCCATTCCCTGGCGCCCTTCCTCGTCTACGGGGTTGGCACGTTTGATTTCCGCAATCACGCGAAGAAAGGTATGAGGAGTAAAATAGAATCTTAGTGGAACCTTATCGCCTACCATTAGCGGAAACGCGCCAATCTTGCCTTTTTTAGGAAACTGCTTAAACCTCACGCCGCTTAATGAAATATCCACGATCTCGATATGACTGACATCTGGCTTTTCGATAAACGTATAGACGCCAAGAATGCGATTGAACAAAACGCGTTCATATTCGCGACGCCGCTCTTCGCTCTTATTCTTGCGATAGGCAACCAGGTCAATGACCTGTTCACGATTTGAGGAACGCGATTTTCTCTTGTCCATAATTACCAATGACGCCTAAAATTTTGCTCTTTAAACTGAGAAGGGACTAAAAATAATTATAACAGCGATCCGCCCGAAATGCGCAAAAAGCTTCTTTGCGTTTGCGTCAACAGGACTGCCCAGAAGAAAATAAGATTATGGAGCACCTCAGCATCACCAAAATTCCATTGGGTCAGGCTCTGAATATGAAACGAAATGAAACCCGCCAAAAGACCAACCGCTAACCATTTCGTCGACTGATCGGGAGCGTACCGGATGAGATAGGCATTGGATTTGAAGATTAACGACCAGAACCAAAGATAACCAATCGTGCCAAAGATTCCCATGGTGGCCAAGATCTGCAGCGGGGTAGAATGCGCATGACCGAGAAATGGTTTCTCAATTTCAGGGTACAGCTTGCGCATGTATTTCTCGGCCTGACGTTCATTGTTGTTATAACCAATCCCAAACCAAGGATGCTCTTTGAATATTTCAAGTTGGACTTTCCAAAGTCGAGCACGGGGCGCTATGCCTTGCTCAGTTTCTGGATCCATCATCGCCCGATCCAATCGGCCCCTAAAGCCAGGGTCCAACGAGTACGCTGAAAGGGCCAAGAGGGCACAGGCTGCCAGGCCCCCCATTACCCACCGACGACTTTTAAAACTCATGATCACAAGAACCGCAATAGGAATGGCGAACCAGGCCGTGCGACTCTGTGTCCAAAACCAATCCAAGCCAAGTAAGATGCCCAGGAATAAGGACCACCGATGCCGGGGCCAAAGACCTACTCCGAACGCCATAAAAAGACAGGCATAAAATGCAAAAATACTGGCGAATGTCAGATGATGGTTAAACACTCCGAGAACAAGCGGCCCAACCTTCTCGTCTTGAAGAGCGTAGCGTATGATTTTGAATTCCTCAGAACGGACAATATCCAAGGGAAAAAAATGCTGAAAGAAACCATACACTCCGATGACTGCCGTGATGCACGCCAAGGGCTTTACCCAGCTGAGCTGATCCCCTCGAGTTCTAAGAAATTCATAGAGAACAAAAAACAGCAGAAAGAATCGGATTCGCCGGATATCATGCCACTGGTCCTTCAAAGCAGCATCGCCTAAGACAACCCCCACCACGAGAACGGCCGAGAAAAGCAACAACGGCAACCAGATGGTCGGAATTGGGATCTGCCGAATTGATTTCAGATTCTTGGCCCAACTGATCATGACAACCAGGGCAATGACGCTTGAACAGAGTTCCATACCCGAGATAGTTGTGGCTAACGAGAGAAGGTAGGCCCACCACAGGATAATCAACAACCTGGGGGATTGAAACATGCTAAGCGTGTGCCTTGGATTGAAAATAGGCGTAGGTCTGATTGAGACCGTCTGCTAACGCAACTTCCGGGGCCCATCCGAGAAGTTCCTTCGCCCGAGTGATATCGGGGCAACGTCTTTTAGGATCATCCTGGGGCAAATTTTGATGGATAATTTTAGAATTTGCCTTGGAAAGCTGGATGATTCGCTGGGCGAACTCAAGGATGGTGGTCTCGTTAGGGTTACCCAGATTAAACGGGTAAGGGTCCTTCTGGATAAAAACTCTTAGGATTCCCTCGACAAGGTCGGAGACATAACAGAAACTTCGGGTCTGTTTTCCATCTCCATAAACGGTCATGTCTTCGTGCTTAATCGCCTGAATACAGAAATTTGGCACGACACGCCCATCATCTGTCCGCATTCTTGGCCCGTAAGTATTAAAAATTCGAATCATTCGGGTCTCAACACCATACGTTCGGTGGTACGCCATGGTGACCGCCTCGAGATACCGTTTGGACTCATCGTAGCAGCCGCGCGGCCCAATTGAATTCACATTCCCCCAATAACTCTCTCGCTGAGGGTGTTCCAGTGGATCGCCATAAATTTCAGACGTAGAAGCCACTAAGACCGGACACGATTTCTCTCTCGCTAAGGCTAAAATATGGTCTGAACCAATGGCTCCCACCCTAAGCGTCTCGATGGGATACTTCGCGTAATCCACGGGGCTTGCGGGACTGGCAAAATGTAGGATGCCAGCTAATTCGCCCGAAACTTTCATGGGTTCGATAATATCCTTCTCGATTAATTCAAAAGCAGAATCTCTGAGTAAATGCCGAATATTTTCGGGGCGGCCCGTGAGAAAATTATCTACGCAAACAACTTGGCATTGCAGCGCGAGCAAACGATCAGCTAAATGCGAACCGATAAAACCAGCGCCACCGGTGATTAAATATCGTCCCTGAGGAAGCTTAGAGGAATGCACACTCATACTTGGTCCGGCCGGCCAATGCAGTAATAACGAAACCCCTGACTCTCGAGACTCTGAGGGTCATAGAGATTTCGTCCATCAAAAATCACGGGCTGGCTTAGCTCCTTCTTAATTAACTTAAAATCTGGGGTTCTAAATTCATTCCACTCCGTCATGATCGCGAGCGCATCGGCCCCATGGAGTGCCGAATAGGCATCCGTTGTCAGTTCCACCTGATCTTCAAAGACTCGCTGCACCTCATGTTTTGCCACGGGATCGTAGGCGACAACTTTCGCGCCACATGCCATTAGTTCGGTAATGAGTCGCAAGGCTGGAGCTTCACGAACATCATCGGTCATGGGCTTAAAGGCGAGCCCCCAGATGGCGATTGTTTTTCCTTTGATATTTTTTCCGAAATGCTTCTGGATCTTTTCAAAAATGACCCGCTTCTGCCGTTCATTAACGCTATGAACTTCAGAGAAAAGCCCCATCTCGATCCCGTACTCTTTTCCCAAATGGATTAGTCCTAAAACGTCTTTAGGAAAACAGGATCCGCCGTAACCGCAGCCCGGATAGAGAAACTGGCTTCCGATACGACTATCTGAAATAATCCCTTTTCTAACGTCGTGAATCTGAGCGCCCACCTTCTCGGAGAGTTGGGCCATTTCGTTAATAAATGAAATCTTCATGGCCAGAAATGCATTTGCCGCGTACTTGGTCAATTCAGCGGAACGATTGTCCATAAAGAGCAGAGGATTGCCTGAACGGATATAAGGCGCATAAAGGTCACTCATGAGGCGCTTCGCCTCAGCGGTCTGACAGCCGACAATCACACGTTCGGGACGCATGAAATCGTTCACCGCCGTGCCTTCTTTTAGAAATTCAGGGTTCGAGACAACATCAAAGGGGTATCGAGCGCCCTTTAAGCCTGCCCGGACTTTATCAGCGGTTCCGACGGGGACGGTGCTTTTTAAGACCACAGTCACGGGCTGAGACATATTTTCCCGAATCATCTGGGTCGCGGCTAGGACATATTTCAAATCAAGCGAACCATCGTCCGCAGATGGAGTGCCAACGGCGATGAAGATCACATCACACTCAGAGATGGTCTTAGGCGCGTCGGAACTGAATTTGAGGCGATTGGCTTTATGATTGCGGATCACAATCTCATCTAGGCCAGGCTCAAAGATCGGGATGATGCCCTTGTTGAGTTGGTTAATTTTTTCTTGGTTGAGATCAACACACGTCACATGATTTCCAGAATCGGAAAAACACGCACCGGCAACCAACCCTACGTAACCTGTGCCCAAAACACATATTCTCATCGACGCTTACCGCCTGTCCCATGACACCCCTAGATGGCATGCTATTCTTTTTGATTGTGAGACTGCTAAAATGAATTTAAACTGGCGCCTATTTGAAGTCAACGCATGACGCCCTAGAATAGCTATGCCAAAACCCACATTGGACCATTTTAAATCAGCCCTCAAATTCCTCATCGGGGCACCTCTTCTGTACTATGTCCTTAAGTCGGGAATGATTGATTTTAATCAGGTTGGCGCGGCTTTATTCAACCCCAAGCAAATTCTCATCGCCTTTCTGTTCCTATCATTCTCGGTACTCTGCTGCTCTCTCAGATGGTACCTATTAGTTAAGGCCCAGGGGCTTTCATTATCCTTCAAAAACCTCATTGCCCTTAGCATGATTGGAAACTTTTTTAATACCTTCATGCCTGGTGCAGTGGGTGGCGATGTGATTAAGGCCTGGTATGTGGCGGGCCGTGAACCTCAGCAGAAAACCAAAGCTATCTTTACGGTTCTTCTGGATCGATTCATTGGCCTAGCGGTCATCATCTTCTACGCCGCATTCACCATGCTGTTTTTTATCCAATGGTTAGAGACTCACCCGGAACTTAAGCTAGTAGCCCTAATCATCTGGACTTTTACGGGTCTGGCGCTGCTTGGTGGATTACTCTTTTTCACCCCTCAACTCTGGAGTTACCCTCGGATTGCAAAATTATTGCAATGGGTTCGAAAGATTCAGTTACTTGCCTCATTGATGGATGCGACACTTCTGTACCGCCACCACTTAAGGTCTGTGCTGATCAGTCTTTTACTCTCTGGGGCTTCTATTTTTGGAATCAACCTGCTCTATAGCATTCAGGGTTCCATACTTGGCATTGATATGCCCCTCATCTATTATTTCTTTGTCGTCCCGATCGCTCTAGTCGTTTCAGCAATCCCCCTCATCCCAGGTGGAATCGGCACGGGACAGATTGCGTTCCACCAACTCTTTCTTTGGATTGGGATGCCAGACCCCAGCCAAGGAAGTACGCTCTGCACGGTGATCCAAATTTATACGATTTCATTCAACTGCCTTGGTGCCATTTTCTACTTACGATTCAAACGATCTCCGCAATCTCTTTACCCGACTAATCCCGGCAGACCTGCCCACGCCTCACCGTGATCTCTTCCTCAAAAGCCATTGTGCTTTCTTCCGAAAACTTTGGTGAAGCTGATAAATACGTTCAATTCTTATCGCAGAACTGGGGAGTCCTAACGACACTTGCCAAGTCGGCAAGAAAGAGCCGCAAGCGTTACGCTGGGGGCTTAGATATTTTCTGCCATGATGATATCTGCGTCAAAGGATCCCAGAAAGACCGTGGTTATCTTGTCGAACTCGTTGTCTTGAACTCGTTTCCGTCCCTACGCGATCAACTTGAGAGATTAACCGTCGCTGGTAAGGCCGTTCAATGGATCCGAAAGATCGTCCCCCCTGGCACGCCAGTCCCTCAAATTTATCGACTGCTTGGACAAACACTTGCCTTACTTGAGCAAGAGGCTGATCTCGAAAGAATGGAACTTCTCGGCCTCATCTTTAAAGCAAAACTCATCAGCCAATTAGGGCTCCACCCCCGACTCAATGAATGCTCTCGATGCCACTGTGTGATCGAACAAACCGAAAGAACGCTATTTTCACCCCATTCCGGAGGCGCTCTGTGCTCCAGCTGCCAAACCAAGGCATTAGATAGTGAGTCGATTTGGATCGAGCCTGTTCAACGGCATTTCTTAGATCATGTCCAAGACGTCTCCTTTAAAAGAGTCTCTGAAATCCAACTAGACCAAAACGACCGCTTGGCACTCAACCGACTCGTCACACGCTTCACGTCCTACCACACCCATGTGGGATTACCGCTGTAATCCCGAAAGGTGCCCATCCCCTTTCAGGAGTCCTGAAAGGGGATGGGCACCTTTCGGGATTATTTAGGGAACGCGACGGGCATGGGTGGTTTGGAGCCGCGGGATTTTCGGTAGGAGAAATAGGCGATCAGAATATAAAGAATCTGCGCCAAGACATAGCCCACAACGTACTGGATGCCACCTGTTCCAAAACCATAGGCGTGTAAACCGACCCCTAACACAAAGTTCACTCCGTACCACGCCATAAGAACTCCGAGAAAGCACACCACCGTTGCCGCTGTAAATCCAAACCCCTTAAGCAGACCCGAGAATCTGCCATGCAGCACTGCCACATAGAGCAGAAACGCAATTAGAGCCCAAACTTCTTTGGGATCCCAGCCCCAGAACCGTCCCCAGGAATAATCCGCCCACACGCCGCCCAAAATAGTCCCGGCGCCTAATAGAATCACACCAATCTGCATGGCCCGGTACATGTAAAGCGTATACTGCTGAATCCGTTTTTCATCCGTTGGGCGGAATAGAAAATTGCCGAGGTTCACGTTGCCTAAACAAAGCGATACCGCAAACGCGGCGTAACTCAATGTGATCGTCAGCACATGGATCGTCAGCCAGAAATTACTCCTCAGCACTGGTTCAAGAGGATGAATCCCAGCATCTAATACCGTCGGCAATAAATCAGCCAAGACCAAGCACACAATCGTAAAAAGAACTGATGACGCAAGAATGACGCCATTACGGTACTTCGACCAAATTAAAGCGGCAAAGATCAAGCTACCCCAACTCACCCAAATCACCGATTCATACATATTGGTGACGGGTGGCCTTCCCGCAATATAGACACGCAACGCAAACCCGTAGGTGTGTAGGAGAAAACCAATCACTAAGAGCGCTCCCGCCAGATTTCTAGGGATTCGGCTCGCCGTGTACGCCGCAAAGATTGAAACGATAAATGCAAAAAGATAACTCACCCAAGCCCAGCGAAACGCATGCAATCTCTGATAATGCACTTCGATATTGAGTTGCTTCGCTGGGGGGTAAACCGACGGAGCTAGGTCCTGACGAATGAGCGAAATTAAGGTGACTGCGTTATCATTCCACTTTGCGGCGTCCTTACCGTGAAACCCTAAGGCCAAACCCGAAAAACTTTGGGTCAATTTCCCTAAGTTCTCTGGTGAATAAGGCGGTGCTTGATGCTCTCTAAGCGACGCTAAACTAAACCACGCGTCCTGCTCTCCGCTTGGATTTGGCAAGATGGTAAACGCATCGCCACTTAAGACCGAACGCACCCAGCCGAGCTTGCTCTGCGTCTCAACCGCCTTCTTCTCTTCGTCCGTCTGGCGTTCTTTGCGCTGATCCTTTTTCCGAGCCCGCTGAATGATTTTACCCAGCTCTGGCAAATCGGTCAGCTCAGCCATCGTAAAATAATTGCGAGACACTTCTAACCCGAGGGTCTTTTTTAAGCCCTGATGGTCAACCCGAATAAAGGGCTCATCCGCCCAATCTTCATCAAAAGCAAAGAGCCAACCCAAAACCGCTTCCGTACTACTAACGGATTTCCACGATCTTTTACCGGTGACAAATAACAAGGTCTCTTCGGCAAACGTAGCAAATGGTTTGACCCGGCCCCGATCCTGAATCGCAAGATGCGAAAATCCCTCAAAATTAAAATCTTTCCTTGGCTCCGGAGTAGCCCAAACTGCCGAACACAACATGATCGCAATCAAAACACTTTTCATTTTTTACCACCAAGGATGATCGCCCAATAATGTGGGTTCATA
>Ga0105164_10000372_pt1 | contig 33016 bp, 32 predicted proteins | sample VDWuncwatermetaG_FD_89674 | JGI IMG/M metagenome (GOLD analysis project Ga0105164, IMG submission 89674) | Wastewater microbial communities from Netherlands to study Microbial Dark Matter (Phase II) - VDW unchlorinated drinking water | ecosystem: Environmental > Aquatic > Freshwater > Drinking...
ATAGAGGATATATCTAATATTTTATCAAAATTAATACTCGTTTCCATAATATCTGAGAGTTTATCAATAATCTTTTCTGAAAGCAGATTATCCTCTGCTGTTACAAGGCCAAGATGTCTGCTCGGAATAGCAATGTTGCTATCCTTCTGCAAATAACCTAACACAGTTGCCTTGCACCTATGCTCCACTGCCTCCTTAAGAATCCTGTAATGATTCTCACTTCCCACATTATTAAATATCACACCTGCAATACGCACATCTTTATCGTAATTCTCAAATCCATACACAACTGCACCAGCGCTCCCTGCCATTGCCTTTGCATCAACTATCAGGATAACAGGGATATTCAATATCTTTGCAATCTGGGCTGTGCTTCCTTCTAATCCCTTTCCATCAAGACCGTCAAAAAGACCCATTACACCCTCTATCATAGCAAAATCAGCATCACTGCTATTTTTATAAAAAGATTCCTTCACATAATCTTCTGACATCATCCAACCGTCAAGATTCCGCGAAGGCCTGCCTGCAATCATAGTATGATAGCCTGTATCAATAAAATCAGGGCCTATCTTAAAAGGCTGAACCTTTAGACCCTTGTTTTTAAGCAAGGCTGTCAGGCCTATTGTAATTGTTGTTTTTCCAACGCCGCTGTTTGTGCCTGCTATAATTATAGCTTTCATTGAAAAATCCACATCTCTCCCCTCCCATTGTGGGAGGGAATTCTTCTCCTACCCGTTCATTAGATTTACAATTGCAATATCACTGTAATAATCTATGATATTCAATGCGCCGTATCTCTGCTCAATCCTGAAAAGATATTTCAGGTCAAGGCCTAATGCCCTGCATAAAACAGTCCTGTTCACACCGCCGTGTGCAACTATTAAGATCTCCTCGCCTTGATGCTCTTTTAATATCTTTGTAAGCTCATTATTAACCCTTTCGTCTACCTCCCTCATATTCTCTCCACCTTCGGGTTTAAAATCTACAATATCCGTCATGAATTTATTCCATTCATCCTTACGGGTTGCTGTTATCTCTTCAAAGGTAAGATTTTCCCACGCACCGATATTTCTCTCCCTTAGGCCTACCCTCTTTGTTATAGGCAGATTTCTGCCATTGTTTATGATCTGGGCGCCCTTTGCTGCTCTGATTAAATCACTGCAGTAAATCGCTTTAATGTTTGCCCCATTTAACCGCTGTGTTATGGCCTCCATCTGCCTCACGCCGTTTTCAGTAATATCAACATTATTAAAGCCATTGTAGCGACCCTCATGGTGATTTGCCACCTCGCCATGCCTTATAAGATATATCTTTGTACAAGGACCCATCTCATCAAACATCCTTTTTCTCTTTTCATTTGTTGGAACCATTTTATACTTACTCCTTTTTTCTTTTAACCATGTCAGAAGGAAGCTTAGGGCAAGTCCCTTCTGCTATCTTCTTGCTGCAATCCCTGCACAGACTCAAAGCAGGGTCGCAGGGAATATTTTTTTTAACATCCTTAGGAGGGACGGCCTGTCTGGCCATAGTCTTTCTATTCCTTTTATTCAAATTTAATAAGCCTTCTTGTCATTCCTGCATGTATTTAGCAGGAATCCAATCTTTTTTGGATTCCCGCTCAAAAGCTCTGCGGGAATGACATCTATAGGTATTTTGCGAGCAAAGTGAAGCAATCTCGTAACCCTCTTAATTTAAGGGGGATTAAGGGGGTTATGAGATACGGCTACCAATTATAATCAATAAAAACATTACCTCATTAACCTCGTTCACAGCGCCGATTACATCTCCTGTAACGCCTCCTAATATCTTCTTAAAATAAAGGCCGATGAAATATGTAACAATGCCCATCAGACCCATGATTAAAATAGCATTAAATTTGAATAGAACTATTAAGACTAATGCTGTAAATATTGTTGCTATGCCTGCCTGCCTGCCTCTCACACCCTCAACAAATGCCTTTCCCATGCCATCCTGCCTTGCGTATGGAAGCAAATTTGTAAACGGCACCTGCAGCCATCTGCTCATCATTGGCATTGTTATCAGTATAAGATTTTTAGAAGCAGCAGGAGGAGAATTTAAGCTTAGATATTTTATCATAAGCAGCATAACAACGCCAACAACGCCAAGCGCGCCGACCCTATGGTCGCGCATTATATGTAAGATATCCTCTTTTGTCTTTCCTCCTGCAAGGCCGTCAATGGTATCAACAAAACCGTCTATATGAAGACCCCGTGTCAATATTATAAGCTCAGCAATAAGCATTGCATCAACAACTGAGCTCGGCAATATCTTCAGAAAGCCGATATTTGAAACGGCAAGGACAATACCTAATATCAATCCCACCAATGGGAAATATACCATTGACGCTGCTAATTCTTCTGGCCTTACATCCTTATTTCTGGTAAGAGGGATTATTGTAAGAAACTCCCATGCTAATATAAATCCTCTCATCTATTACACCTTATTAGAAACACCTGCGTCTCCAAAGGTTGCCATCTCTGTTAATATCTTTACACCGCACTCTATCAATCCAATCCCAAGCGCAGATCCTGTGCCCTCGCCGAGCCTGAGATTCAAATCAACAAACGGCCTATGACCTATAATATCCAGCATTGCCTGATGCCCTGCCTCTACTGACTTATGCGCCATAAAAATATAATCCTTAATATTTGGCTCAAGCTGAGTTGCAATTAAGGCGCCTGCAGTGGAAATAAAACCATCAACTACAACAGGTATCCTGTTCGCAGCGCCGCCAATAATAAGGCCTGCGATGCCAGCAATCTCATATCCGCCAAGTTTTGCTAAAACATCTATTGGATTGTTTTTATCTGGCTTATTAATCTCAATTGCCTTTTTTATTACTGCAACCTTATTATTAAATAAATTGTCATTTATCCCTGTACCTCTTCCTGTAATTGCCTCAACAGGCTTGCCGCTGATAGCAGCAACTATAGCTGATGAAGGTGTTGTATTTGCAATACCCATATCACCTGTGCCAAATATATCATAACCATTCTTGGCATATTCATTGGCAAGCTCAATCCCAACCTCCAATGCCTTGACAGCCTCATCTTTGCTCATTGCAGGGCCTTTTGCAATATTTTTTGTTCCTTTGTTAACCTTCTTCTTTATAAGACCAGCCGCATCTGTAAAGTCATAGTCTACGCCAATATCCACAACCACAACATCCGCACCTACATGTTTTGCAATTACATTTATCCCTGCGCCGCCGCGAAGAAAATTAAAAACCATCTGAGGCGTAACCTCCTTTGGAAATGCAGATACACCCTCATCTGCAACACCATGGTCGCCTGCAAATGTAAATATCGCCTTGTTTTTTAATTTTGGTTCAAGGGTGCTTTTAATTAAGCAATATCTCATGGCAAACTCTTCAAGCCTGCCAAGGCTCCCCTGTGGCTTTGTTAAATTATCAAGCTTAGCCTGAATCTTTTGTGTTAATGAATTGTCTACTGATTTGATTTTTGATAATGCTTCCTGCAATAAAGACATGTGACAAAATCCTCCTTTAATTAATTTTAGGCTCTTATATGTCATTCCGTGCTTGACACGGAATCCAGTCTTTCAATTGGCTCTGGATTCCTGCTTTCGCAGGAATGACAAAAATTAAAATACCCTTTATTTTACTTCACTCTCATCGGTATCCCTGACACCATAAAATACACCTCATCTGCTGTTTCAGCTATCCTCTGATTCGCAAGGCCGGCAATATCCCTGAACTGCCTTGCTAATGGATTATCAGGAACTATGCCAAGACCGACTTCATTGGAAACAATAATGATGCTTGCTTTTAAATCCTTACATGCTGATATAAGCTCTGTAATAGCTTGCTTTGTTCTTTTGCCCCTTGCCCCTTGCCCCTTGTTTCTTGCTTCTTTATGCATCAGGTTAGAGATCCACAATGTCAGGCAATCAAGCAATATTACACCATATTTTTTATTTTTTTTGATGACATCAGCAATCTTTAGCGGCTCTTCAATAGTTGTCCAGTTATTGCCGCGGTCTTTTTTGTGTTTCTTAATCCTCTCTTCCATCTCCTTATCCAGCACCTCTGCTGTGGCAATATATAATCTTTTTCCCTTGATTGACTCAGCAAGCTTTAAAGCAAAGCCGCTCTTCCCGCTCCTTGCGCCACCGAGGATAAAAATAAAGCGTGAATGAATCGGCCTCTTAATACTCAATCCCCTTCCTCGCCTTTATCCCTTTCTTAAACGGATGTTTAACAGCCTTCATTTCAGTTACATAGTCTGCTATTTCTAACAACTCCTGTGGCGTACCTCTGCCTGTTAAAACTATCTCAAGACCTTCTGGCCTTTTTTTAATAATCTCTATCAACTCATTAACATCAGCCCATCCCTGACTAACAAGATTGTTTATCTCATCAAGGACTACTAAATCGTATTTACCTGATTTAATCTTTTCATCTATCAGCCTTAATGCCTCCTTAGCCGCATTTATGAGTCCCTCTTTTGTATCCCCTTTTTCAAAGAATATCGGGTGCCTCTGGTCAAATCTTATCACCTCAATATTTTCCTGAAGCCCTTTAAAAATCTTTAACTCACCTGATTCTTCGCCGCCCTTTAAGAGCTGGACAAAAAGGACTTTAAGGCCATTGCCAGCAGCCCGCACAGCAAGGCCGATAGCAGCAGTAGTCTTGCCTTTGCCTTCGCCTGTGTAGATGTGGATTAAACCTGATTTTTCCTGCACTTTAACCTCACAGATTTTTTTCTGTCATTCCGCACTTGATGCGGAATTCAGTGTTTCCCGTGAAAACGGGAACCTATTTTATGGCTTCATTGTCCCGCAGGGACAGCGTCTGGATTCCTGCCTTCGCAGGAATGACAATGTATGCTTAAACAAAAAGCCCTCAACCTTCTTAAATAAGATTGGGGGCTATATTTTCAAAAAAATATTGCTCCCCTCCCCCTCGGAAGGTGATTATTAAATAGGTCTCCTGACTCCGGGTCATCCTACTCCCTGCGCCTTCCCACCCACACACCTATACATAGGTGTGTGTGCAGTGGCATTAAACAGGTTTCGTCGCCGTCACAGTTGCGGGGCAGTGATGGAATTGCCTGTTATGGCTCACCATCTTCCCTATAGTGTATTAAATTTTAAATTCTACCTTAAAATGTTATCAGCTATTTGTCATCAGTAAAATTTTGCCTTGCTAAATTTTCTTGGAGCGGGCGACGGGATTCGAACCCGCGACACCAAGCTTGGGAAGCTTGTACTCTACCAACTGAGCTACGCCCGCAGCTTATTTTTCATTATATACAGGAGTCTTTAAAATTGTCAACCACTAAATTTTAAACTGCCTTCACACCTTTTAATGGAAACCTTACTATAAATATAGAGCCCTCTCCGACTTTACTTGACACCTCTACCTCTCCGTTATGAGAATCAACAATATATTTTACGATAAAGAGACCCAATCCTGTCCCTTCAATCCTTCCACTGCCTTTTGCACGTTTATATTTATTAAAAAGCCCTGGAAGGTCTTCCTGAGAGATGCCTATGCCGGTATCACTGATGGAAATTTCTGCGTACCTTTTATGCCTTGTTTTTCCTCCATCTGTTGTTTTACATTTAACCTTAATCTCACCGCCGTCAGGCGTATATTTGATGGCATTGCTCAACAAATTAATAAATACCCTGTCAAGATAAATCTCATCACCCATTACCTCTGGGAATGACTTTGGAATATCAGTCTTTATATCAACCATCTTCTTTGCTGCCTGCAGGCGCATCAGTTTAATAATATTATTCAAAACCACATCTACCTTTACAGGTTTCATCTCAAGTTCTAATCTGCCTGCCTCGATCAACGCAGAGGTAAGGCAGTTATCAACCAGCGATGATATCTTCCTGCCGCTTGAATATATGCTTCGCAGAGGTTCAACAATCTTCTCATCAACAGAACCGAATTTCCCTTCCATCACCATTGTTGATAGTCCAAGCAGAATTGACAGAGGAGATTTTATATCATGGGTAAGCATATACATAAAATCAAGCTTCATCTGGTCTAACTCTTTCTTTGCGGTAACGTCTCTGCTGATGCCAACCGTGCCTATCAATTTGCCTGAATTATCTTTTAGATGTGAAAGTGTGAGGCTCACATTGAGTATCTTACCGCTCTTTGTCATAAACCTTGTTTCATAATTGTTTATCTTTCCTTTTTTGCTTACAATATCTAATATATACTTCCTCTCATTCTTGTCTAAGTAGAATTCATCTGCCGGCTTTCCTATAACATCTTCCCTCTTATACTCTAATATCTCCTCTGCAGCCTTGTTAAACTCAACAACGCTTCCATTCAAATCAGTAGTAATAACAATATCTGCAGAGTGTTCCAGTATATTCTTAAGATAATTTTTTGTCTCCTCCAGCTCCCCTCTCTGAAACTCAAGCTCATTGGTTCTGTTTTCAAGCTCCACAGCCATCCTGTTTATGGAATTAGCAAGGTCTCCTATCTCATCCTTTGTCTTTATCTCAAGCCTATGGTTTAATTTCCCCTGCCCTATCAGCCCAACCCCGTCCTGCAGTATTAATAGCGGCCGCACAATCTGTCTCGCCATTGAAAGGGCGACAAGTGTAAAAATACCTATCAATAAGACGCCAACAATAGAGACCTTCCACAGGAGGCCAAAGATAGGGGTGTATGCCTCAGGCAAATCCTGTCTGACAAAGATATACCAGTTTTTATTGCCGAGGCTGGAAGCAGAAAATTTAGAACCCCATTCAACATGGGAAAAACCAATTATTGAATTGATCCCATGCTCATCCTTATCCATTGTCCAGCCCCCTCTTGAGGCAGATATCTTGCTTATAAGCCCTTCATTTATCTTCCAGCTCAATGGCGGAGAGATGGCGTCAATAATAACTGTCCCGTCGGATGATACAAGATCAGAATGGCCGGTCTCTCCAATATGCACATTAATTATTCCTGAGAAAAGGTGTTTTATATCTGCAATAACCTTGATTATACCAATGACCCTTTTATTTGATTTATCCATAATAGGAATGCAGAAATTCAGTGCAAAGACCTTTGCGCTCTCATCATATTCAACATCGCTTAAGTAGACGCTTCCCTTGCCATTGTTATAAGCCTCTTCCCACCATTTTTCATCTGCCTGAAAGTAATCTGATGTCTTATTTGTAGCTGCAATAACAGCGCCCTTTGCATCAGTAATAAATATCTCTGCATACTCCTCGCCTTCCCTTTTTCTATACTCTTTAATATATTCAGCAATTTCGTTATTTATAATACCCCTGAGGATAGGGCTGTTTTCCTTAAGCCGCGGCCAGACATTCTCAATGCTGTTTATTTCCCTTATTATATCTTCATTGCCTTTGCTATTATATTTCAGATTTGCGTCTTCTATATATTTTCTTATAAATGGCGAAATGGCAAGGCTATGCACTTCATCAATCTCCTTCTCAATTACCCGCCTCATGTATTCTGATTCTTTTCTGGCAATCTCATGAAAATTATTTCCAATAGAATTTTTTAAAAGATATGTGCCGCCTAAATAGGTGAGTGTTACGCCGACTATCCCGGGCAAAAAGCCGATTATAGCGGCAAGAAAAATTATCTTGCCCTGTATACCTCTAAGCAAACTCCCCCCTCCAAATATCTTTTAATCAAAAGCAGAATATTTTGCAGAATCGAATATTTATAATTTTTTTAATTGTAGCAGTTTTTAAACAGGAAGGCAATCATTTCCTACAGCGAGCAGTCCTGAAGAACCCCTTTCATCTCCCCTACCTCCCACTTGACGAGACCGACACTTGATGCAAACCAGTAGTTGTTCCTTATCCCGCCTTCTATCTCCTCGCTCACCTTAAAACATCTGTATTTTCCTGAAGGAATTATAATATCCTCTAATGATAACACCCTATAAGAGCATACAGTGCCGTCTATTATCTCTGTCCATGTATCACCGATTGAAAAAGAAAGCCTGTCTGCGGCCTTAATAGTCTTGTACACAATAGTCGATGGATGGAAATCGCTGTCACCATTACCATTGTTGCCATTGCCATTGCCATTACCATTTACCTTAGTCCATTTTTTCAGGATTGTTTTCTCATGCTCTTTGTTTTCCATATTTAACATAACTATTTCCATAACAACCTCTTTCTTAAAATCAGTAGTCTGATAATTAATTGGAAGATATTATTTGCTGATTAATAACAGAGCTTAATTCCTTAAAATTAACAGGTTTCTCCATAAAAATTGTATTATCATCCATGTCATCTAGAAGCTCATCTTTTGGTCTTACACTCAAAAAGACAATAGGTATTCGTAAGCCGTTCTTTCTAATCATCCTCTTTGCCTCAAGCCCATTCATAACAGGCATGTTAATATCCATGATTACAATATTCGGCCTTTTCTTATCTGTTATTTCTACTGCCTCTGAACCATTAGATGCAATTAGTATCTCTGAGAATTCCTGCTCAAGTCTGTCTCGTAAGACATCTATTATATCCTTCTCATCATCAACAATTAATATTTTTGTATTCATATTTGTCCTCTCCTTAATATTTATAAAAGCAATAACCATGCCAAAGGATAGCAAATATATTAGGGGCACAGCACGCATGGCTATTTATCAGAAATATTAAGTAATATCAAATAGTTATAACAGAGTTGATAATAATGCTTGTATGGCGTGATGTTAAAGATGATTGTTGAAAAGGTTATCTAATTAGATACACGAATATACTTTTAGATACACCCTATTCGTTTATATCTAATTCCTTTATCAACCTTGATAGATAGGTTCTCTGCAGATCAAGGTAGTCGGCTGTCTTTGCCTGGCTTCCGCTGTTTCTCTTTAATGCCTCGCGAATCAGGTTCTTCTTATACTCCTTAACAGCGTTATGAAAACCAAGTTCAGACATGGATTGGGCTGCAGTTGAAGGCAATAAAGGCAAATCCTCAGGCAATAGCGTTGAGCCGTTGCATAAAACAACCCCCCTTTCTATTACATTCTGAAGCTCCCTTATATTACCCGGCCAGTGATAATGTAAAAGGATATTCATTGCCTCGCTTGATATTTTTTTAACATCCTTTTTCATTTCAATATTAAATTTATTAACAAAATATTCTGCTAATATGGAAATATCATCAGTGCGATCCCTCAACGGCGGCATCTTGATATTAACCACATTCAAGCGGTAATACAGGTCTTCCCTGAATTTACCGTCTGAAATAGCCTTCTGAAGATCCCTATTCGTTGCTGCTACAACCCTTATATCTACCTTTATATACCTTGTGCCGCCAACCCTTTCAAATTCATGGTCCTGCAAGACCCTCAAAAGCTTTGCCTGCAGGGATGGAGAGATATCCCCTACTTCATCAAGAAATAGCGTCCCGCTATCTGCTAATTCAAGCTTTCCCTTTTTCTGCTGGATAGCGCCTGTAAATGCGCCCTTTTCATGGCCGAATAACTCGCTCTCAAGGAGATTCTCTGATAAGGCAACGCAGTTTACAGGAATAAACGGTCCCTTTGCCCTGTCGCTCCACTGATGTATTGACCTTGCAATAACCTCTTTCCCTGTACCGCTCTCTCCTAATAACAAAACCGTTGATTTGCTGTTTGCAACCTTCTTAGTCATCTCCACTATCTCTGCCATCTTAGGATTATTGCCTATTATAAATCTGTATCTCTCCCCAAGCTGCGAGGAGAGATACTCCTTTGCACTTTTTAAACCTTCTCTTTCAAGCACCTTATTGATTACTACTTCTAAATGGGTTGGATCAAATGGTTTAACTATAAAGTCATAAGCGCCCTCTTTGATTGCCTCAACTGCTGATTCAATAGTGCCAAATGCAGAGATTACAATTACAGTAATATTCAATCCCTCTTTTTTTATAGCCCTTAATACATCCATGCCGCTCATCTTCGGCATCTGCAAATCTAAGAAAACAATCGTGGGCTCTTCTTTTTTAATGGCATTTAATGCATCAAGGCCGTTTGCCGCCCTTATAACAGCAAAACCATTTGCAGAGAGCCTGTCAGTAATAAGATCAAGAAGATCAGGGTCATCATCAACAACCAATATCTTTACAAGTGAGTTATTCATTAATTGCCTCCGATACTTGATGTTGTTTGTTATAAAGAGGAAGGGTGAATAAAAATTTACTTCCTTTGCCAATCTCGCTATCCACCCAAATCTTTCCGCCGTGTAATTCAACAAGGCTCTTTGTTATTGCAAGGCCAAGGCCTGTCCCTTTTGTCTTTGCAACAGAGCCGTTTCCAGTTTGATAGAATCTGTTAAATATCTTTTCTTTATCCTCTTCCGATATTCCCATGCCGTTGTCAATCACTGAAACCCTGATAAAATTATCATCCTGCCGCTCTGTCTTTATCTCTATCTTGCCTCTTTCTTTTGAAAACTTTACTGCGTTGTCTAAAAGATTTATAAATATCTGATTGAGTTTATCCTTGTCTGCTATTACTACAAAATTTGCGTCTTCATCCGGTATTAAAAACCTTATATCCTTTTCCGCTGCAACAGCCGTTATATTTTCTGTCACATCCTTTATCATATCTCTGATTGATAAAGGCAGCAGCTTTAATCTTATTTTGCCTGATTCAATACGGGACAAATCTAACAGTTCATTTATAAGCCTAATTAATCTGTCAGTATTATTCTTTATCCTTAAAAGGTATTGCTGCTGCTTCTCAGTTACCTCGCCGATGATGCCGTCAAGCATATTGTCCACAGAGCCCTTGATAGAAGAAAGCGGTGTTCTGAGTTCATGAGAAACATTTGAAACAAAGTCTGATTTCATCTTATCCAGCATCTTTAAGTGTGTTATATCATTGAATACAGATACAATACCCATCAAGTCACCATTTTTATGAAAAATAGCTGATGAAATCACCTTTAAAATTTTATCAGTTTCAGCGATTGAGCTTAAAATCTTGATCTCTTTTGAATATGTTTTTGTTCCAGTATTATACGATTTTTCAAATATAGCAATAAGCTCATTACAGTCAAATTGACTGGAACTCATTTCCTTGCCTATTATCTTTCCTGCCTCCCACCCTAATATCCTCTTTGCAGCAGGGTTTATTGTGATTATTTTGTGATTCTTGTCAGTCACAACAACGCCATCTGCAATGCCGTGAATTATTGCCTCTATCTTTAATTTTTCCTCCAGCACCATCTCAAGTGTTGCCTCTAATTCTACATTTGAATTATTTAACTCCTCTGTCCTCTCCTCAACCTTATGCTCAAGGCTGCGGTTGAGCAGTTCAAGCTCTTCATGCTTTGCCTCAAGCAGCCTCATTGACCTGTCAATCTCCTCATTCTGCTCTGCGCTTATTAAGTGATTGGTCTTTATTGTATGGCGAAGGTCAATAATTTTCCCGGCAAAATAGCCAATAAGCGGTATTGATAACATTAAGAATGTCCTTGCCATGGAATCAATCTGCTGAAATTGGGGGATATAATTATAAATAACTATATCAACAAGGAGGCCGGCAGCTAATCCTGATTTCGCCATATAACCTGCTGACCTATTTGTCCAGCTTACTTCATAGATGCATGAATCTGCACCCTCTGCCTGGCACTGTCTCTCTTTTATCTGTGCTGCTGGCAGATCCCATGCCATAGGCGTAGAGGCATAAATACCCTTTCTAAAATCGCACGCTTCCTTTGTCATCCTATGACCATGGGTTGCAATACTTTTGATCAGCGCCCTATTATTATCTAAGTGCAACAAATCTACTTTTGTAGCTCTGCTAAATCTATTTTGGATTTCTTTTAATAACCTATAAGCCATATATGGATTTGCCAGCCCTCTTACAAATACAAAGACCGCTCCGACATTCCCCCTCTCTCCAGAAGAGATGCCAATCTTAAAAGGGGCATCCTTATCCCCTAAAATCTCAACAGCATATTCAAATTGTTTTGTATAAGTATCAAAAGAGAGCCAGTTATGATGGTCATTTAAATACTCCTCACTTAAACCTATCTTATTTACATACTCATCCACCCCGTCCCGCCCTTTTTCCCTCTCAATATATTTCAGCACAACACTTGTTAACCTGCAGCTTATGTCTTTTTGCATATTTATACCTTACTGATTTAAACGCAATAAGTCCTCTTACATGATTGTATAATGTTAATTCTTAAAATCCCCCTTAGTCCCCCTTTTTCAAAGGGGGAAATTCCTTTATCCCCCTCTTTGGAAAAGAGGGGTTAGAGCCTGCCCCTGCATGTATTAAGCAGGGGGGAGATTTATTTAACATAGATTAATGAGTTTGTATTAGAAGTTTTCTCACTTCACAATAAAATGCGCCCTTCTATTGCTCTGATAGCAATCCTCATTATGCTCCTTACAGAAGGGTCTCTCTTTGCCGTAACTGACTGTGGATATCCTTGATGCATCAATGCCAAGATTTATAAGATACCTCTTTGCAGACTCTGCCCTTCTTTGGCCAAGCGCAATATTGTATTCTATTGTTCCCCTCTCGTCGCAGTGGCCTTCTATAACTATCTTTGTGTTCTTATTTGCCCTAAGAAATTCTGCATTACTCTGCAAAGGCGCCTTTGCATCTTCTCTGATAATAGACTTATCAAAGTCAAAAAATGCATTTTTAAGCTCTAATATCTTTTTTTCTTCAGCTGCTGGTATAGGCTCTTCCTTTTGCGCTGGCGACTTTTCCTCCACTGCCGGTTTAGCAACAGTTTCACCCTCTGACTTTGTTACTGCCTTCTTTGCGCAACCTGAGATTATTACCCCCGCTAAAATTGTTACGAGTATTAAATAAAACCCTTTTTTCATTTTACTACCCTCCTTTAATTGTTTTGATTTTTGTACAGCATATCTTTTTATAAACCACTTTAGCCGATATTTCAACTGAAAAATGTATTTTTAATGAATTTGAATATTATTCAAGCCATTTATGCAGATTTTCTTTTATATAATTAATTGCATCGTTTTTATTCTTTAATAATCCAGCGCCCCTATGCTCCTCAATATCCTTTAATATTCGGCCTATAACATGCCCCGGCTCCACATTAAATTTTTTAATTAAATAACTGCCAGAGATAATCGGTCTTTTTCTTTGTTGTTTATATTCATTATAATAATAATCCAATATCCTTTTTATAACTTCTGCTACTGTTTTATAGCTTACATCCGTAGTGGCCGGAGCATGAGGCTGTGTTGCCATTGCATCTGCAATTGATAGGAGCAGCACCTCAATGCCTGAATCGCCTGAATCACGGAAGAAGCGGTACATTGCGCGTCTTGTAAGCCCTGCCTTATTTTCATAATATAACTGTGTAAGATACAGAGGCCTCATGTGGTTTTCTGTAATCCTGCGCACTATCTCCTCGGATTTTGCGCTCATCTTTAGCCTTCTGCATATGTCTTTATTTATCTCTGCGCCTACAATCCAGTGCTGATAAAAACTTATTTTATCTTCATCTGTTTTAATAGTTGAGGGCTTGCCGGTATCATGCAGGAGGGCTGCAAATTTCAGAAGGCTCAATCTGTCTATGCCCTGCTCTATCTCCAATCTCAGATGCCTTTTTATCCTGTTAGAATATTCGGGAAAATATAATTTGATATCCTTTATTACCTGTTCAATATACTCAACAGTTTTCAACGAGTGCATCCATAACTCATACACATGATAACAACCCTGCTTAAGCCCTTTCATATCCTTTATCTCCGGAATAATAACATTCAAAAGCCTGTGTTCCTCAAGCATGGAAATATAATATGACGCCCTTTCATTTTTAAATATCTTAAATAGCTCGTCTCTTACACGTTCAGAAGAGACTGTCATTAAAGAAGAGGATAGGTTTTTAATGTACTCAATAGCCTTATCTTCAATCTTAAAATCAAGGTCTGAGGCAAACCTTATTGCCCTTAGCATCCTTAGGGGATCATCAGAGAAGGTATTTGGTTTTATTAGCCTGATAATCTTGTCTTTCAAATCCCTTCTGCCATTGTAAGGATCTATTATTTTGAAATTTGAAATTTGAAATTTGAAATTTGAAATTTGAAATTCGAAATTCGAAATTCGAAATTTAGAAATCTCTATTGCCATTGCATTTATTGTAAAATCCCTGTTAGAGAGGTCTTCTAAAATGTCCTTGCCTTTAAACATTGCAAAGTCAAATTGAAGGGTCTTTCTCCCCTCTTTTTTTATAACCCTTGCAACACCTTCTTCTTTACTCATAACAAAAAAGCTCCCGCCTATTCTATCGGCAAATTCTTTTGCAATTTTAAGATAACCTGATGACACTGCAATATCAATATCCCTTAATGCTATTTTTAGCAGTATATCCCTGACAGAGCCGCCAACAAGATAGATTTCCTTTAATTTTAAGCTGGTTATGATTGACAAGTAATGCTGGAGAACAGAAAGAGAGCCCATTTTAAAATCCCTCTGATTTCAAGGTTAGTATGCCCTTTATCTACCTATTTTTCAAGGATAATTTCAATATCTGTCTTCCTTGACAAATAAATATTTTATGGTAAGGTTAGTTAAGGAGCAAATATTGGGAAGACAATACTTCATTAAAAAAGAGTTCCAGTCAAAATTTATCATAAAATTCTGCCTCATTGTCATTTTGGGCGCAATAATCTCCGGAATTATCCTTTATGCTTATACAAATCAGAGATTAGGCAATACCTATCTTGAATCATTAAATGCCATAAAGGTGCTTAATGATAATCTTATAAGTAATCTTATATATACCAGTTTGATTACAGTTATCTTCATCAGCATTGTAACAATTGCTATAACACTTTTTGCCTCACATAAGATTGCAGGACCACTTTACCGCCTTGAAAGGAGTACAGAGGCAATCGGCAATGGCGATTTTATGCTTGAGACACGGCTCAGAGAGAATGACGAGATAACAGGAGTTGCATCAGCATTAAATGAGATGGCAGGAAAACTGTGCAGCAAGATGATAGACATAAAAAAAGAGCTTGAAGATGCTAAAGATAGCAGCGCTGATATGGAATCAGCAATAAAGGACAAGAGGCTTTCTGAAAAGGAACTTAAAAAGAAGATAACAAGGCTTTCAAACAGAATAAAGAGCTTAAACAGGGCTATATCTAAATTTACATTATCATAATACTGAATATGGCGAATGTATGAAAAATAAGTTATTTTTTATTATACTATCCGTTTTAATTATAACCTTTTCAACAATTGCATATACTGTCATAAATGATGTCCCGCACAATTTCCGTCTTGATGAATGTCTGCAGTGTCACATATCTATCCCTGATGAAACAAAGAAAATAGATAAGCCCATGAGGTTTATAGATAATATAAACAAGCTCTGCCAGCACTGCCATAAAGAGGACATACAGTTGTCTCATCCAGTTGGAATGAGACCTTCAATGCGTGTGCCTGCTGATATGCCATTGGATGAAAGAGGAGAGGTTACCTGCGCCACATGCCATAACATTCACCAAAAGAGGGATGATATATTAGGTGATAAGAGCTACCTTTTAAGAAGAAATGTAATAGGCAAGGCCTTTTGCATGGCCTGTCACGGAAAAGACGAAGGCAAAAAGAATATTGAGACCTTTTCACTTGGCATGAGGAAAATTATAAAACCCTCTCACAGGGAATTTCTGACCGAGGCGCATGGATTTAAAAAATACAGGGTCATTGACTCAGCATCTCCAATTGACAGCCTTTCTATTGAATGTTTAGGCTGCCATGACGGTACAATAGGCGCTGATACACAGATTACAATTGGCGCTGGCATCTGGCAGCATTCAGAACAGGACGCAAGCAGTCATCCTATTGGCATTGATTATACTGCCGCACAGATGAATAACAGAACATTAAGGCCAATGGACCAGTTAAATAAGGCGATAAAATTCTTTGACGGCAAGATCGGATGCGGCTCGTGCCATGACCCGTACTCTAATGTAAGCACACAGCTTGTTATGAGCAATAAGGGGAGCGCCCTATGCCTTGAATGCCATAAAAAATAGGAGGGGAAATGGAGAGACCATGCGCAGAAATAAAATATAGAAGAAGAAATTATTTTATAAAAAAAGGCTTTCAGGCAAGGTTCATATTACGATTTATTTTAGTTATATTCTTGGGGATAATGGTTTCAAGCGGTATTGTCTATTTCCTTACTTCTAAAAAGATTGAAGAGGCATATTACCGTTCCCATATAAAGATTGCATCAACAGGAGAAATTGTATACCCGATTCTCTTCACTGCAAATATAATTACAGTTGGCATTATAATTGTTATCACGATTATAATAACCCTTCTTATATCACACAAAATAGCAGGACCGCTTTATAGGATAGAAAAGAGCATCCATGAGATAGGCGAAGGCAATCTCTCATTTAAGATATACCTTAGGGCAAAGGACGAGCTAATTACTCTTGCTGAGATATTTAATAATATGATGGCAAAACTAAAGGGAAAGATTGAAAAGATACAGGGTGCTGCTAATTACATGGACAGCACAGTCAATCAGTGGGCAATTGTCAAAAAACTGGACAAAAAGGCATTGTCAAAAGATATAACATCTATCCGAAAAAAAGTTAATGAAATTGAAAAGGTAATTGCTACATTTAAGCTGGAGAAATAGGCTTGATTTCATTTTGCTGCTGCTTTATTATTGTTTATCAGGCCGAGGTCACTGACAACCTCCTTAACTATATTCGCATCAATCTTCTGTTTTTTTCTCAGGAATCCTTCTAACAGGGCATTGTCGCATATTGTATTGATAAGCCTTGGTATGCCATGGGAATAATTATGGACGGCCTCCATTGCGTCCTTTGTAAATAGCTCATTATTGCAGCCGGCTATCTTCAATCTGAATCTGACATACTCTTCAGTGGTGCTCTCCTCAAAGGACTGGAGCTTATATCTCATTGCTATCCTCTGCTTTAAAGGTTCATCAAGGGAAAGGGAGTCATCAAGCTCAGGCATGCCAAAGAGGATAAAGGTTATAAGCTTATTCCCGTCTGTCTCAATATTCAAGAGCCCCCTGAACTCCTCCATCAGATCCTTTGTCTGGAGCATCTGGGCCTCATCAATTAATACAACAGCCTTCTTGCCCTTTTCATGTATCTCCATCAGGCAGTTAACGAGCCTGCCGATGAGCTCTGACTTTTCTTCTGGGATATCCTCTACACCGAGCTGTATTAGTATCTTCTTCAGCAGCCATTCAGGTGTAATATTGGAATGGATGATTACAAGAAGGGCAGATTCAAATTCCTTTTCGCTTAATTCATCAAGCATCCTCCGGGCAAGTGTGGTCTTCCCTGTGCCTATGCCTCCAACAAGCACAGCAAGGCCCTTCATTGTATTAATGGCATATTTTAGCCTTAATAACGCCTCTGAGTGCTGCGCGCTGTTATAGTAGAATTTTGTATCTACTGTATTTGTAAAGGGCTGCTCCTTTAAATTATAAAATTCAATGTAACTCATCTTTTAGCCTCTCGCCTTTAGCCTTTAGCCTTAACTATATATATGATATCTTCCCCTTCTTGCTCTTTTTTGTATCAGCGCCTGCGCCTGTTTCAACCTTATCGCCCAACACAGGCATTACATCCTCCATCCTTGTCGTAATTACCTTTCTCTCCTTCTTTTCTGAAGCCTCTGACTTTGCAGCAGGATCTTTTGGCTTTCCAGACACCTTGCCACCTTTTAATTTATCCATTTTCTCTGCCACATCCCTGAAATTTACATCAGTTCCATATACATCAATGAATGCCTTGTACGCCTCTTCCATAAGACCCATCTCTTCATAAATAACACCAAGGTCATATTTTAAAGAGAGAAATTCTGATTCATTATATCTGGGGTCATCTATAGCCCTCTTTAATTGAGTAACTGCAAGCTGGTGCATTCCCTTCTCTTTAAAACATAATGCAAGCATACTGCTTGCGTCAAAGAACCTTTCCGAACCCTTGATTGCAAGCTGAAATTCACCTATTGCCTCATTGATCAGACCCATCTCCCTATATGCAATGCCAAGGTTATAATGGGTTTCATGGTCTTCATCTCCAAGATATTCCTTTACACCCTTTTTAAACTCATGGAATATATCGCTCAGCTCCATGTCTTTTAGCTCTTTTGACTCTGGTGCAGCAGAGGCAGCAGCCATTTCCTCTTTTAATTCTTCTGAAAGGTCAAAGAAATTTCCTTCTTCAACCTCCTCTTTCTTTTCCAATATCTTAAAACTTGCGCCGCCCTTCTTCACTTCTATATCAACATCTTCTTTTTTCCCTTTAATAGGCGCAGCCTTCTTATCTGGCTTAGTGATATTGAGCAGTTTGGCTAATCTTTCCTTAACCTCCTGATTATCAGGCTGGATTACGAGTATCCTTTCATAAATACCCTGTGCCTCCGGCGCTAATCCCTGCTGGCTATAAAAATCTGCCTCTGCAATAAATTCCTGGATATTTTCTAAAGAGACAGACGGAAATTCTGCAGCCTTCTCAACTTCCGGAGCTTCTGAAATTACAGGCTGAATCTCCTCTACAGGCTCTACAGCCTCAATCGGTTCAACAATTGGAATCTCTGCAACTGCCGCTTCTATCTCCTCAACTGGAACATGCTCAACCTCTTCAGTTTTTTCAGACGAAACAATAGATGCTATCCCCTCCAAATCAAAATCAGTAAGTTCAACTGTCGGGATTCCTCTTTCTGCTTCTGCCTCTTCCTGCGGCATCTCTGCCTGTTTTATAAAGGGAGTCCCTCCAAGCACATTTAATCTATTTCTCACCTTTTCGTTATTAGGGTCTAATTCAAGCGCCTCTTTTAATACATCTTCTGCCTTTTTAATGTCCCCTTTTTCATGATGCAGCCTTGAGATTACTATGCACTCTTCTACTGCCTTTGAGGTATTTCCCTCTATCTTGTAAATATCCTTTAGCTTCTTATGCGCCTTCAACTCACTTGGCTTAATCCCCAAAATAAGCTCTAACTGCTCAATGCTCTTATTTGTAAGCCCGTATTTAAGATATACGTCAGCCTCTGTGTAGTAACCATCAATCTTTTCTGCATCCTCATCTGATATCTCCTGCTCCTCAACAGCAGCAAAAGGCTGCATAATAGCAGGGGCCTCTTTAATTTCTGGTTTAATCTGCAGTTTAATCTCAGGCTTTACCTCAGGTTTTATCTCTGCCTTAACCTCAGGCTGAATTACCTTTTCAGGTTTTACATCTGCTTCTAACTGAGCCTCTTTTTCTGGAGTCTTTTCCTGCGGCCTCTCCCTAACAGAAATCTCATCTAATCTCTTCTTTGCCTCAATATTATTTGGGTCTATCTTCAGGACTTCCCTATATACATTTGCAGCCTTATCCAAATCAGACTGCTCCAAATAGATATCTGCAATAGACAGATACTCTGCTATTTTGCCGCCCTCATTGCCTGTCTTTTCATAAACATCAATGAGCATTGTATGGGCATCAATATTCTTATTATCTGCCTCAAGGATATCCTGAACGATCTTTTTTATCTTGTCAAATTCCTGTTTCTGGGCGCAATCATCAATAATAGCCTTAAATTCGGAGATAGCATTACCAAATGCCCCTTTTCTTAGGAATATATAGCCTAATCTCTCATGATGTGCTGGTTCAGCCGGCTCCAATGTTATCATATGCCGCAAACCTTTTTCAGCCTTTGCATAATCGCCTGACTTGGTGCACGCATCAATAAACAGATTCAGGGTTTTTACATCGTCCGGCCTCTTTTCAAGGATGCCTTCCAGTATGTTTATGCCGTCCTGCAGTTTATCCTGTTTTAGCCTTAGATTTCCTATTCCAAAGGCAGCCTTCCTGTTATCAGGGTCAATGGAGAGCGCCTGATTAAAAAAACTCTCAGCCTCTTTGACATCATTATTTTTCACATATACTTCTGCAATCTTATTGTATTCATCTGCTGCGTCCTTCTTAAGACCCTCTTTGAGGCACATCTCTGCGATTCTCTGATGAACGCTGATATTATCAGGCTCTAAGTCTGCAATCTTTTTATATACAGCGACAGCCTGCTTGCTATGCCCCTGTTTTTGGTAGAGCCTTGCGGCCTTAAGATAATCGTCTCTGGCATTGCCTATCAAACCCCTCTCTGCATTAAGCGCAGCCAATTTTAGATACACCTCAATATTCTCAGGGTCTATCTTGTTGACCTTTTTATAGAGCGCTATTGTTTTCAGGGCAAAGCCAGCCTTGTAAAATGAATCGCCTGCTTTTATATACGCTGAGACTGCTTCCTGAATAGAGTTATTTCTAAGATACAGGTCGCCGATGGTATTATAGATATTACCGTCATTCGGACTTTCATGGATGAGCTTCTGCCACTCTTCTATGGCCTTGTCAAGCTGGCCTCTGGCAGTATATTTTTGGGCATTTTTTAATATGGTATTTTTATCTAATGACAAACAAATCCCTCATTTTAAAGAATTTTTTACTACTATATATAAAAATTATCATATTTTCAACTAAGTGTCAACCCAGATTTGGTGATTTCTTAACAATAATGAAACCAAAGCAGTAAACGCAACCTGCTGAAAACTAAGACTTTTTATACTATAACTCATAAATTGTCACGAACCTCAACAATTGGATACGCAACATTGCTTATATACGAATTTATCCTCCTTAGATTGCTTAATACATCAAGATGGATGGAACTTGTATCAATAGACTCCTTTAGGCCTTTGTGAAGCCTCTGTATATGCGCCTGCCTCAATTCCCTCTCCATTTCAGCAAGCTCTACCTTATTGGCAAGCAGCTTTTTGGCAAGGCCTGCGTCACCGCTGACAAATGCCGAAACCCCTATCTCAAAATTTTCTAATATCTTCTTATAAAATTTTTCTATCTCGTTAATGCCATCATGTGAAAAGACAAGGCCGTTTTTTACCTTCTTCTTTGCCAGCTCCATCAGGTTTTTATCAACTACATCTCCGATATTTTCAAGATCATTTATAAATGCAAGGAGGTCCTGCTCCATCTTGCTCTGCTGGGGCGTAAGGCTTTCATTGGATAATCTGGTTAGATACAGTTTTATCTCCCTGTCAAGAAGGTCAACATAATCGTCCCTCTTTTCTATGCTGTCTATCATATCAGGATCGTCCTTTTTAAATACTATTATGCTGTCTCTAAGCATCTCATGTGCAATATCAGCCATCCTGAGCGCCTCCCTCTTTGCCTGGCCAAAGGCAAGCACAGGAGAGCTCAGGACCCTTTTATCAAGATATTTTGGGGCAAACTTTTTTTCCTCGCCAGGCCTCTCAGGCACTATCCTTGTTATTACATCTGTCATAACAGTGGTAAAAGGCAAAAAGAAGATGGCGATTGCGCTATTAAACAGCGTATGCGCATTTGCTATCTGCCTCGGCACATCATCGGTCATAGAAATAACAAAATCTGCAAAAGGCTTAATAAAAGGAAAGAATATAATCACACCTAAAACCTTAAAAAGCGTGTGAGCTGCTGCAACGCGCTTTGCCTCAATATTTGAGCCTACGCTTGAGATAATGGCAGTGGCACAGGTGCCAATATTTGCGCCAAAGATAAGGGGTATCGCTGCCTCAATGTTAATTAAGCCCTGAAGACCGAGTGCGAGGGCAAGGCCGATAATGGCAGCGCTGCTGTGAACAATGGTTGTAAATATGGCTGAGATAATAAGACCCAGCAAAGGATTTGCAAGCAATGCCACAAGCACTGATTTAAACAGTTCGCTGGACTTTAAAGGCATAAGTGAGTCAGACATGATTTTTATTGATAAAAAGATAAATGAAAAACCAAGGATACCCTCGCCTATATTCTTTAAAAACCTGCTCCTTGCAAGAAGCATCATAGTGATGCCAATACCAACAAAGAGTATAGCGTAATCATATATCCTGAACGCAAGGAGCTGAACAGTGATTGTTGTGCCAATATCAGCGCCGAGTATTACACCAATTGACTGCGGAAGGTTCATCAGACCTGAGCCGACAAAGCCGACAAGCATAATAATTGTTGCTGTGCTGCTCTGTAAAAAGACTGTTACAATAATACCGATACCAAGGCCGAGAAAGCGATTCTTCGTCAGGGAACTAACTATTGTCCGCAGCCTTGCGCCTGCTGCCCTTTGAAGCCCCTCGCCGGCAAGCCTCATTCCGTAAAGTAGAATCGCCATGCCGCCAAACAGAGAAAAAAGCATAAGGTTAGTCATATAATCCCTTTTTATACCTGCCTAATAATACGCCAAGATACTGGCCTGAAAAGGATACTGCTATTAAATACAGGATATACCAGCTTCTCAATCCCATCTGCAGCCTGATTGGAATAATAATAAGCACAGGAATATGGATATATAAAAACCATTTTAATGAGAAGCTCTTTGTTCCAGCCCTTAAAACACCGAAAAAAAGATTCAGTAAAAATGCAAAAAAAGTAATAATTAGAATTGCCGCAATCATATTACCTTATCCCAATGACTGCCTGAGCCGTGCCGCCTCAATAATCTGCTCTTTGGGATCCTTCTTCTCCTTCCATAGAAAATATATATTTGATGTGATATTTCTGTGTATGAAATGCCTTGTATCTGTTGGCCCGAGTTCTTTGCCAATGAATTCCTCTATTAGTTTTATATCCTCTGCAATGTCGCTCCATACCTTCTCTGTCTTTGACAAGAAATACAGGTTCTCCTTATTAAGATAACTCCCTGCCATAATCATATCAGGTATAAAATTTTTATAGAATATCTTAAGCTCTCTATCAAGCTTCTTCTTTATCATCTCCCTGATTCCTCTGCCAACGCCAATCAGTTCAGGAGGTATGCCGAGAGAATACAATGCTGCTGTAAAGGTAATGGCGCGGGGAAGCCTCTTTTTGCCAATGCCCCTTGAATAGCCGAAGAGGCCTATATGAAGCATCCTCTCCCTTCTCCTTGGAATATATTCTGAAAGGCTGTTTACAGTGCCTGCAATCTCCTCAATGGTTTTGCAATAGTAATTGCTGAATATGGAAATAAGCCTCTTCCCGTTTTTTATATCTATTAAAGAATAGGGTCTTGGACTGCCTGTCTTTAACATTTTATTCAGATATCTTACTGCCTTTCTTGATTCATCAGCAGGATAGTCGTATCTGAAGGCAGATTGTATAGTGACTGTTCTTATTCCGATGTATTCATCAAGAAAATTTTTCAACGTATAAGGCGAAAGCCCTCCCCTGAACGGCAAGGCGCCAACGCCGATAATCGGAAACACAGGCACACCGCTCTCTTCGCTGAATTTATAAAATTCAGAAAGCGCAATCTTTGCGGCAATTGTTGCAGAGACTATGCCGGCGTTTAATGCAGGGTCAGAGCGGGCAATAAAAGGCCTCAGATATTCCGGAGGAGACTTATATTCCTTTTTGTGAAGTCTGACATAATCAAGCAGAATCTTCTTTGATGATACAAGCTCATTAATCCCCTCAATCAAAGGAATTACCCTCAAATAATCAAAGACCTTCACCTTTTCGCCAAATGCCTTATCCTTAAACTTTGCTATCTGGGCAAAGGTTTTTTGTAAATATATCAGTTTCTCTGCCTTGTCTGTCATAGGCAGGATTACCTCAAAAACAGGAGGGCTTGCAACCTTCAGGGCATTTGAAAAATCCACAGATGTCAGTATTGCCATATATGCCCTTGCTATCCTGTAGCCCTTTTCAAGCCATATATTTGGAAGGCGGAATGTAAGAAACATATCCTTGCCGAGCTGCCTCTTCTTAAAGAAGGTATAGTATGTGGTAAAGAGCTTATCAACAACAGCCTCATCAACATGCTTCCCCTCCCAGTCCCACATATACTCCTCGCACATGTAATCGCGGTAGGACCTGAATGCCTCCTCAACCTCTTCTATAGTACTGATAAACGGGTCTTTGTTTTCCTTCCAGAACGGCGCAGAGACATTATCAGGATGCTGTGTTGCCATTGTTGCAGGTATTTTTCTTTTTATCTGTGGCTTTTTCATATTTGTAGAATGCAATGGTTTAATGTATAATTATATCAGAAAGAGGCGAGAATGTCTTTACAAAAACCAAAGATGCTCCTTCATATCTGCTGCGCACCCTGCTCAACTGCTGTCATAGAGCGGCTGAAGGATAAATGTGAAATCACAGGGTACTTTTATGACCCGAATATACACCCCAAAGAAGAATACCTCCGCAGGCTTGAAGAGACAAAAAGGCTTTATAATGAAATAGGCATACCTTTAATTGAAGCGCAATATGATGCTGAAATATGGTTTAAATTAACAGAAAATTTCAAACATGAGCCAGAGGGCGGCAAGAGATGCGAGCTCTGCTATGACATGCGTCTTGAAAAGGCGGCAGAATTTGCAAAAGAAAATGGCTTTGATATATTTACAACAGTGCTTTCAATCAGCCCTCATAAAAAGGCAGCAGTGATTAACAACATTGGAAAGAGGCTTTCTGAAAAACACAGCATAAAATTTTATGAGGCGGATTTTAAGAAAAAAGATGGATTTAAAAGGAGCCTTGAACTAAGCAGAGAATATAGTTTATATAGACAGGATTACTGCGGTTGTGTTTATAGTAGAGGCAGGTTTTAAACCTGCCCCTACTTCTCTTCTTTCTTGCACATCTCCATCTTTTTTAGGATATTATCCAGATACTCCTTACCCTTTTCCCGCTCCTGTCCGCCTATCTTCTTTATCTTAGAAAGGTCAAAGACATCGCCAAGGCACTTCTCAGCAAACTGACACCATTCAACACATGACGGCGGCTTAGGCTCATCAGCATGCCTGAAGATATCAGTGCCGCACTTAGGACATTCAATCTTAGGTTCATCAGCGAATATCTCTGTCTCATATCCGCACTTTCTGCACTTTACCTCTTCAGGAGGCGCATCAAGCATTGTCCTTGTGCCAGGGCATTTGATTTTTGATTTTTCTGCCTTCTTTTCCTCTGCCATAATAATTACCTCTCATTTTTATAATAGCAAAATTTTGAGGGGTGAGTCAAGAAAAGTATAATTAAACATTGGAATCGCTTTTGCCCTTGAGGGCAAGTCCTCTGTGTTTTCTAAACCTAAGCGCGTTCTTTGTTGCTATACGAATTTTTTCTAAAAGAGTAAATCTTGAAAACCAATTAACATTATCAACCTTTGCCTTATCAAACCGTTTCCCTTTAATCACTATCTTTTCCATATTGATTACTCCTCTTGGATAATATTAACATACTGATTGGTACTATTCAAGGAGTTATATGGGACACAGTCCAGATATTGGAGCATTAACCGATAAACAATGTCTTAAGGCCTTGTTGGGTTGCAGCCTTTTCCTGCTTCATATCGGATGTAACAAAAACAAGGTTGATATTTACAGCTTCCTGAAATAATAAGGCTGATGCAATATGAATGGCGTCAAGCGCCCTAACAGTAGATTTCAGGGCAATCTCTTCTGCCATTTTTATGATATCATCAGCCAACCTAACAATCTCAATACAGGATAAATCCTCTCTTATGTGGTTTACCAAACTTTCAATTTCCTTATCGGTAATCTCACCTTCTCCCCTTTTTCTGGATAGGGCTGAAAAACATTCAGTAAGCAGGATAGCAGAGGAAAGGATACGGTTTTTTGCAGACAATCTTCTTGCTTCTTCGGATGCATCTTCTTTTATATAAAGCTTCAGGTATGTGCTTGTATCAAAATATGCCCATGGAAGATTCATTAAATCCTGTCTTCCCTTTCTTCTGACACAATCTCTGAAAGAGGCTTGCCTTTAATTGTTATTAGATTATGTAGAGGAAATTTGCCTTTTATTCCCCGTTTTAAAATGCCCTGCTCCTCCAAAACCCTTATCCTGTCATCTGGAGTCTCTTCTTTTTTAAGAAGTGGTTTAATAACAGCAATGGGTTTTCCCCTGTCAGTTAATATAACATCCTTACCGCCTTTTACTATCTTTATGTATTTTGAAAAGTGCAGGTTTGCTTCCCGCAGCCCTATCTTTGCCATCCTTACCTCCATATGTAGTGATGTAGTAACATTATAACAAACATCCTTTTCCTATGTCAAACAAATAATCCCTGCTTTAATGGCACAAAAAGAATATTTATTATCAAGATAATAGTGGTTGTTCTTGTTAATTTCATATCAATTTACCTCTACATCACCCACGGTATAAACCTGTACTTCACCTTCTTAATGTACTCCCTGTACTCCTCAAACTTACCAAGGTGCCTTTCTTCTGTAATTGCGCGGAGGATGTATAAGAGGTTCCACATAAGATGTCCGAATAGGAAATCAAACCTCCAGAACTCCCTGTAAAACCCTGCCTGAACCCACCAGAGCAGGAGCTTAAAGGTTGTGCCCGGGTGCCTTATTATTCCATACAGCCCTCTTGTCTGAAGTTTTTTGAATGTAATATTTGCAATAGAAGGGCCGAGTGAGCAGTCTGCATATACATGGAAAATAAGGACTGTTATCTCCAATATCTTAATAAAATAAATAAAGGTAATATCCTGAATAAAGATTGAATCAGGATATTTGCTTGCAGCAAATGGGCCAAAGGGAAAGAGTGAACCTGTAATATTATTCAAAGGCGCATAACAGGCAAGGCACACAAGCCAGCCGCCGGCTGTCATATCAATTGAACGGCTTCTGTTCTCTATCCATCTTGATTCAATACAATAGCTCATAGAGGCATTTAGAGTATCTGTAAGCCACAGGATAGCTGATGTCCACATTAATATTGTAAGCAAGTCATAGCCCCTGAAATTGTTGTCAGAGTATACTATAGAATCATTGATGTTTACATATACCTGTATCACCATGAAAGGGATAAAGTAGCCCCTCATAAGAAGATTCAGCAAAACCTTTTTGTTATATTGTTTTTTTAAAACACCAAATATGGGTCTGCTTTTGTTCCTTTGGAAGATTCTTAAAGATATCTGCTTAAAGATATGGATAATCCTTATTGCAGGGTCATAAAAATCCTCTTTGGTAGAGGACTTGAATATCAGTGTCACAAAGAAATACGGCAGGCCGAATATCAGGTATAATTGAAAAAAATACGAAAAAAAGGTCAGGTTCTTTTCTACCTGTTTATATACTGGATGCAGTTCATAAAATTTAAAGCCGGCATAAATGATAACAAGCCAGACAAGATACCGTGCTATTGATTTTTTTACCAATGGATAAAATTCTATCTCTTTCTGAACAGAAAAATGGCTATTGCCTTTTCTTTGCCTGATAAAATTTATCAGGCCATAAACTACTGCTAAGCCTAAGACTGGAACAAAGAAATATTTTTCGTGCATTCCAATCTCTCTGAATATCAGGAATGAAAAAATGGAAATCAGGAAGGTTGATAATACAAACAGATGTGGTGAGATGTTATTATGCATTTATGTCAGAAACTTACACCCTTTGAATCTCCCAATATCTCCTTTAGCTTATCAGAAGCCTCTGTCTTTTTGTTCTCCTTCTTTGCCGAGTACTTGCTGGTGATAACCTCAAACCCTTTATAAAAGGCCTCTTTTCTTCCCTCTGGAATCCTCAATGCAAAACCTTTGGGGAGGTAAACCCTTGAATCAATTACCTCACCCTGCAAGGCTAAATTTAATCTTTTTATCTCGTCCTTTGAAATGCTGCAATACCTCTCTATATCCCTTAAGAACATGCTCTTCTCAATCTGCACAACATCAAATTTCAACGGCTGTTTAATTGATATATCCCCAAAATAATTCTTATAATTATTTACAACATCTAATGCTGCAAGGAACTCTGCATAAAAATTCTTGGAGGCAAATCCGAATCTCCTCTGGTTGTAGTTATTGATTATCTCTGGAAGGTGCGTGGAATTGGTTTTTTTCATTGCCTTTATTATGCTGTTTGGGCCATGATTATAAGCGGTAATAGCCAGCGGCCAGTTTCCAATAGATTCATAATTTTTTGTAAGGAATTTTGATGCTGCAATTGTTGCCAATAGCGGGTCCCGCCTTTCATCAACTACATTGTTGATTATCAGATATCTCTTGCCGGTAGCCTTTAAAAACTGCCACACACCTGCAGCGCCTGATTTGGAATAGGCATAGGGATTAAACATAGATTCAACAAAGGTGAGCCTTGTCAGCTCCATTGGCAGGTCATATTCCTCAAATATCCTTTCCATTTCAGAAAGGTATTCACCTGAGTCAATAATCCCTTTAATAAAAAAGTCCTTCTGGCCGGACTGCGCCCTGACCCTTTTCCCCCTCGTGTCCATTACAAATTTATCTTTATCCTCTATACTGCGAAACATCTCATAAACCCGCTTTTCCTCATCACTCAGATTCTCTAAATTCAGATCTTTTCTGGATAATTTAAGGAGGATTTTCTTATAGTAATCCTTAACCTCTTTACTCTTTCTCTCCTTTATCCTTTCTTTGGCCCTTTCAGATAGATTCTCGTCTTTAAGATAAGCAAAGTCTAAATAGGTATATGTAATGCCCATGAATCTGCCGTCATGGATAACAACCTCATCAGATGTATATTTTGCATATATCTTTTTCCAGAATTCAACATTTTCTTTTAATTCTGTTGGAATCGGGAATATTGCATTTTGACCCTCCTCAACAAAATAATCTGCATCTGACTCCTCCTGCTCCTGTGCAGATATATCAAAATTCTCATCAGGCCTGATGCCGACAGTCATCAAAAAGACCATAAGCGCAATAAAATACCATCTCTTTTTGAGATTAAAATTATATGCCTTTTTTATTATTTTCCTTGCCATTTATACCACTTCCCTTATATTATGACTATACCAGACAAACCTATTTGAGTCAAGAAATGTAACAAATTGAATTAATTATGTTTTTTATTAATTAGATTTTATTGACAAAATACAACTCTATGATATATTTATAATGTATATTCAATTGAATCTATTAGGAGCAATCATGGAAGAGATACCTTTATCTGGAAATATAAGGGACTACAGCCTGCCGCAGATATTAGAATCTTTACAAAGATTAAAGAAATCAGGCATATTAAAGGTCAGGGCCAGCGGTGTTGAAAAGGCGGTCTATTTAAAAGATGGGCAGATTGTCTTTGCCTCTTCAAACTTAATAGAGGACAGGCTTGGTGAAATGTTAGTCCGTGCAGGTAAGATTACTCCCCAGCAATTGACAACAGCAGGCAAGATATTAAAAGAGACAGGAAAAAAATTAGGCGCAATAATGGTAGATGCCAGCTATATAACACCCAAGCAGCTCTTCTGGGGACTGAAATTTCAGGTTAAAGAGATTATATTTACACTCTTTCTGCTTGATGAAGGTGATTATAAATATACAGAAGGCGGCTATTCAAATGATATAATAGTGCTTCACTTAGACACAGCAGAGCTGATTACAGAGATAATCCAGAAGATGGAAAAGGTAGGATAATATTAAGAGAGCAAGAGAGCAAGAGAGCAGAAGAGCAAGAAAAACAGAAGGAATGATAAAAGCCCTATTATACGTTTCTTTAATTCTGATATTTTCATCCTGTGCTACACCAAAATCCATTGACAGCCTGTTAATCATTCCAACACCAATACATGACCCAAAATATACTGTTTCAGGCAATACCATCATCTATGAAGACAAAAATATCTCAATAGTAGTGAAACACCTGAGCCCGCTAATGCTTAACAACTACTATCAGGAAAGAAATCTTATAAACCCTTTTGCTGATTTTCCAGCAGATAAAAAATTCACCATATTTGCTGTCAGGTTTCTGAATAATTCAAAGGATAAGATAACATACAATCCAATGATGTCTGCAATCTTTGAAGGAAATGAAAAACCTATACGGCCGATTGATGTTACAGATTTTTATATGCTCTTAAGCGAGGACCCGAATGTTGAAGCAAGAATGAAGATGATTAAGAAGACCGCCTATGATGTCCAGTTCGTCCTGCAGAACGGAGAAAAAAAAGACGCACTCCTGATTTTTCCTGCAATTGACCTTTCAACAAAGGTTGTAATATTAATGCTTAAGGATGTATATTTTGGCTTTAAATGGGCTAATATACCCTTTGCATTTGATGTTACGGAAAAGAAAGAAAAATAAGAGGAGAGATAATTAATTATCTCTCCTCTGTAAACGGCAGAAGCGCAATGTTTCTTGACCTTTTTACTGCAGTTGACAGCACCCTCTGGTGTCTTGCACAGTTGCCTGAAATCCTTCTCGGCACTATCTTTCCCCTATCAGATACAAAATTCCTCAGAGTCTGAATATCTTTATAATCAATGTCATCTTTTTTTTCTGCACAGAATCTGCAGACTTTTCTTCTTTGAAAAACCCTTCTTTGTTCCATATATTAAATTCTCCTCTTATTTTTGAATATCAAAATGGCACATCATTGTCAACGATGTCTGGTTCTGCAGGGGCGTCAGTCTTCTCCTGACCTGCTTGGCCTGCCACGCCTTTCTTTGGCATAAACTGGACCCTTTCTGCAACAACCTCGTGCTTGCTCCTTTTCTGGCCTTCATCTGTTTCCCATCTCCGCTGCTGCAGTCTGCCGTCAATCAGCACGCCATTTCCTTTGCCAAGATATTTGCTGCAATTTTCAGCCTGCTTGCCGAATACAACAATATCTATATAGCTGACCTCTTCTTTTGTCTCCTCGCCCTGCTTGTACTTTCTGTTGACAGCAATAGCAAAACTTGCAACAGGTGTGCCGTTCGGGGTATAGCGAATTTCCGGGTCCCGAGTAAGATTGCCTATTAATATAACCTTATTAAAGCTCGTCATTTTTATACCCTACTCTTTTACGGTTTCTGAAGATCCTGCTGCTTCAGAAGATACTGTGTCTTTGCCTTTTTCAGCTACAGGTACATCCGCAGTCTTTGCCGGTTTTTCCTTTGCCTCTGGCGCTGTCGCAGGCTTTTGAAGAACAATATCGCCCTTTAACTTAACTGTAATGAATTTAATTACAGCATCGTTGAGCCTGTAGTTCCTCTCAAGCTCCTTTACTAAAGGACCTTCGGCCTTTAAATGTAAAAGCACATAGTGTCCCCTTTTGTGCTTTTTAATCTCATAGGCCAGCTTCTTTTTACCCCAGTTTTCAACATTGATAATCTCGCCACCGCCAGTGGTAATTATCTCCTGCATCTTCTGGATTACCTTTTCAGTCTCCTCATCCGACAGGGTCGGTTTAATAATAAATATTGATTCATAGGTACTTCTCATTCTATCACCTCCTTATGGCTTTAATAGCCCCAAGCATAATAGCTTAGGGCAAGGCATAAACCGTTTCTGGTTCATGCCAAGGGGTTTAAAACAGAGCCAAGATTTCTCTTAACCCTTAGTTCTAATTTATAAGGTTTTTATCACATCTGCCTGCTAAAATCAACTAAAAACTATCAGGCTGTTGGAAAAGTCAACAACAGCCTTGATTACACTGATTAGAAAAATGATTACACAGATAAGAGATTGTTGAGTTTTCCAACAATTGCTATACTGAAAACCTGAAATAGATTATATCGCCGTCTTTTACAATATAATCCTTGCCTTCAAGCCGTATCCGGCCTTTATCCTTCACTGCCTGAGCAGAACCGAGTGAGATTAAGTCATTATATGTCATAACCTCTGCACGGATAAAGCCTCTTTCAATATCAGTGTGTATCTCTCCTGCAGCCTGCGGAGCCTTTGTGCCTCCTGATATAGTCCATGCCTTTACCTCATCTTCGCCTACTGTAAAGAATGTTATCAAATTCAGCAGCTTATAGGCTGCCTTTATAAGCGAATTGAGTCCGGGCTCTTGTATGCCGAGGACATTTATCAGATAATCCATTCTTTCATTCTTATCCATCTCTGCGATCTCTGCCTCTATCTTCCCGCTGATCATCACAGCCTCTGCCTTTTCTAAAGAAGCTATTGACCTGACGATATCCACATAGCTGTTTCCTTTTCCAAGATCCTTTTCAGAGACATTTGCAATATAAAGAACAGGCTTGTCTGTTAAAAGATGGCATTCTTGCAAAATCCTTTTTTCTTCATCAGAGTATTCCATGCCCCTCACTAACTCGCCCTTTTGAAGCCTATCTTTGAGCCTCTTTATAAATTGAGTCTCAGCAACTGCCTTCTTGTCACCTGACTTTGCAGACTTTTCAACACGGCTGAGCCTCTTTTCAATGGTATCCAAATCAGCAAGTATCAGCTCCATGTTTATAATCTCTATATCCCTTTTGGGGTCAACACTGCCTGCTACATGGACAATATCAGGGTCTTCAAAACATCTTACAACATGAAGAACAGCGGCAACCTCCCTGATATGGCCGAGAAATTTATTGCCAAGCCCCTCGCCCTGGCTTGCGCCCTTGACTAAACCAGCTATATCTACAAATTCAATAACAGTTGGCGTAAGTTTTTTTGGCTTATACACCTCATTAAGCCTGATTAACCTTTCATCAGGAACCTCAACTACACCAATGTTAGGGTCTATAGTGCAAAAAGGATAATTTGACGCCTGTGCGCCTGCTGATGTCAGCGCATTAAATATGGTTGACTTGCCGACATTTGGCAAGCCTACTATTCCGCATTTGAAGCCCATTAGATTTATACCCTATAAAAATATTAAAGGACTGGCATATATTTCCACCAGTCCTTTTATAACTGATTACTCTATATTATGTTGGACAGCCGTCCCCCCTTGTCTACCTCTACCTGTCGGTAGACAAGGACAAGCAGATCGGCTGCCTGAATTGATATGTAGGCACGGTTTAAACCGTGCCTACATGACTTATAATAACGGTACAATCAAAAGAGCAACAATATTAATAACCTTGATCATCGGGTTGATTGCAGGTCCTGCTGTGTCCTTGTAGGGATCGCCGACTGTATCGCCTGTGACAGAAGCTTTGTGCCCATCGCTTCCTTTCTTATGCATGATGCCTTTGTCGTCGGTAACACCGTCTTCAAAGGATTTCTTGGCGTTGTCCCATGCGCCGCCACCGCTTGTCATGGCGATCGCCTGGAAGAGTCCGGTCAGGATGCTTCCGATAAGGAC
>Ga0105164_10000373_pt1 | contig 32958 bp, 35 predicted proteins | sample VDWuncwatermetaG_FD_89674 | JGI IMG/M metagenome (GOLD analysis project Ga0105164, IMG submission 89674) | Wastewater microbial communities from Netherlands to study Microbial Dark Matter (Phase II) - VDW unchlorinated drinking water | ecosystem: Environmental > Aquatic > Freshwater > Drinking...
CGACTCAACCACCGTCCACGAAAAGTGCTGGGTTTTAGAACACCTCATGAGGTATTCTTCGGCGTGGAAGTTCTTTACACCAAGCAACCGCAAGCGGTTGCACTTCTAAATTGAATCTGCGGTGGGAATGACATCACTAATACGCAACCCTTCGTGCCAGGGGTGACGACCTGGAATAGCAATGTTGCCCCGCAGCGTAATGGCGTTATCGAAGCGCGCCGAAATTGAATACACAGTAATTAAATCAGCATCTTGTATAGGCTTGGCTAAGCCCAATTTATCGAGTTGAAATTCATCAACTTTACGCACCGTGCGTTCGTGGATGCGTTCAACAGATACGGTTTTTCCAGAAGCGGTATTGGTTAAACCGCCCGCAAAATTTAGCAAATCCTCTAACGTGTCTTGTTTACCGAGCTCAAAAATTCCCGCATTACCAATACTGCCTGTAATCGCAGCTAACGCACCTACAGGAGGGATGTAAATAACATCGCCATCGAGCAGTTGCACATCTTTGGATTTATCACCTTTCAGGAGCAAGTCATACATATCAAACTCGCTGATGGTGAGCGAACCGCGTTTGAGTTGCACATGACGAATTGAGCCATTTGCCGCTGGCCCACCAGATGCAATTAAGGCGTTCACCAAGGTACTCATTGAGCTGATAGTGTAGCTACCTGGTTTTTTTGCTCGACCCACTACATAAATTTGCAGCGAGCGTAATTTACCTAGCGACACATCTAATTCAAAGTTGCGATACACGCGAGCAACAGCAGATTTTAGATGTTGGGCCAAATCTTGATAACGCACTCCTGCGACACTAACAGGGCCCACTTTGGGTATATCCACTACTCCGCCTCTATCCACCACGATAGAGACGTTCGACTCAATTTGTCCCCATATTTTTACAATCAACTCATCGCCCGGACCAATTGCGTAATCAGATGGAACAGGCACATCTTTAAGGGGGGCAAACGTGGAAGGCGGATTGGTAAAAAAATTATGACCGTAAATAGGCAATTTTTTACCAGTGGACTGCATGACAAAATCTTGAAATTCACTTTTATGTAGAGACTCATCCTCTCCACCCACTTTGTTTTGCAGGGTAAGGTCGAGAGCATTCTGCTCAGAAGTGATGTCGTTATTTGAATTACTAGCGGGCGAATTGCTAGCGGGCGAACTAGATTTGGTATTGGTGGTGCTAGACAAATTAGGTGTGGACGACAGCGCCGAGGACATCGACATGGTTGTCGCAGTAGCACTGCCTGAGCCACTATTGGTTTCTGCGCGGCACACCGCAGAACACGTCAACAAGCATAAGCAAGATATTTTAAGTAGCAATGTGACATTTGAATTTTGAGACATGAATTGAAGCCTTGTTTGAATAGGGTGACAAGTCTTTAATTCTAACACAGACATAATTTTAACCGGATCTTAAAAGACAAAGGTAAAGCGTGATGGCATCAAAAATTACGATCGCTTAATCGTAAATCTCTGCTGAAAAAATTGCGGCGCGGATGTTAAAATCCGCGCCGCAATTTTTTCGTATCCCACCATGTCATCTCCTGCTTTTGTCCATCTGCGTTTACACAGCGAATACTCCATTGCCGACGGCATGGTGCGCCTCGATGAGGCGGTTGCAGCGGCGCGCGCAGACGGGATGCCCGCGCTGGCTTTGACGGATTTGAGCAACACGTTTGGGCTGATTAAATTTTACAAGGCGGCGCGCGGCAAGGGTTTGAAGCCGCTCATCGGCTGCGATGTGTTTATTAGCAACGACACCGATCGTGATCGTCCGCAACGGCTGTTATTGCTGTGTCAGTCCAACGCAGGCTATTTGCTGTTGTGCCGCTTGCTGTCGCGCGCCTATTTAGAAAATCAATATCGCAACCGCGCTGAGCTGCGTCGCGAGTGGTTTCAACAAGAAGGCACGCAAGGTTTAATCGCCTTGTCGGGCGCGCATTTGGGCGATGTGGGTAACGCTTTATTGGCGGGCAATGCGAACTTAGCGAAGCAACATGCGCAGGACTGGGCGGCGTTATTTCCGCAACGCTATTACCTTGAGATTCAACGCGTCGGACACGTTGATGAAGAGCCGTATATCGCGGCGGCATTAGGCTTAGCGGGCGAACTGGATTTACCTGTGGTCGCCACGCATCCGGTGCAGTTTTTAAGTGGCGCGGATTTTAAGGCGCACGAAGCGCGCGTGTGCATCGCCGAAGGCTATGTGTTGAACGACAAACGCCGCGCTAAGGTCTTTACCGAACAGCAGTATTTCAAAACCCAAGCCGAAATGGCGGCACTGTTTGCCGACGTGCCCGAAGCCTTGCAAAACAGCGTGGCAATTGCGCGCCGCTGCAATTTGCAGCTGACCTTGGGCAAACCCAGCCTGCCTGATTTCCCTACGCCGAACGGCATGGGTTTGGACGATTTTATGCGCAGCGAAGCGCAACTCGGCTTGCAGCAGCGCATGGCAGTTCTCTATCCCGATAGCGACATTCGCGCCGCCAAGTTTCCCGAATATCAAGCGCGTTTGAATTTTGAAAACGACACCATCGTCAAGATGGGCTTCCCCGGTTATTTTTTGATTGTTGCCGACTTTATTCGCTGGGCAAAAGGCAATGGCGTACCCGTGGGTCCAGGTCGCGGTTCAGGTGCAGGCTCGCTGGTGGCGTATTCATTGGGCATTACTGACCTTGATCCGCTTAAATACGAATTACTGTTCGAGCGATTTTTGAATCCTGAGCGCGTCTCGATGCCCGACTTTGACGTGGATTTTTGTCCCGAAGGACGCGATCGCGTGATTGATTACGTCAAGCACAAATACGGCGCGCAATGTGTCTCGCAAATCGCCACATTTGGCACGATGGCATCCAAAGCGGTGATTCGCGACGTGGGGCGCGTGATGGATTTTCCCTACGGCTTGTGCGACCGCTTATCCAAACTGATTCCTATCGAAGGCGTGAAACCCGTGTCGCTGGAAAAAGCGCGCGCCACCGAACCCGAAATCAATGTCATCGCCGAAAACGAAGAAGGCGTAGATGAATTATTGGAGCTAGCGGGACGCTTAGAAGATTTGGTGCGCAACGTCGGGATGCACGCGGGCGGCGTGCTGATAGCACCGGGCAAACTGACCGATTTTTGCGCGCTGTACAGCGCGGAAAATATCGTTGCAGGCAATGACGGCAAAGCAGTCAGCCAATATGACAAAGACGATGTGGAAGCTATCGGCTTGGTCAAATTCGACTTTTTGGGCTTGCGCACCCTGACGATTATTGATTGGGCAGTGCAACATGTGCATAGGCTAGAGAAGGGTAAAGGGGGAAGGGAGAAGGGCAACGGCGGTACGGAGGTTTTTTCCCCTTCCCCCTTGAACACCGCAGGTACGGACTCTTCCCCCTTCTCTATTGAGACCATTCCGCTCGACGACCCCGCGTCTTACGATTTGTTGAAAAAATGTAACACCACCGCCGTGTTCCAGCTCGAATCGCGCGGCATGAAAGACCTGATTAAACGCCTGCAACCGAGCACCTTTGAGGACATCGTCGCGCTGGTCGCGCTGTTCCGTCCGGGTCCGTTGGAATCGGGCATGGTGGAAGACTTTATTAACCGTAAACATGGCCGCGCCGAAGCCGACTATTTCCATCCTGAACTCGAAGCCTCGCTCAAGCCCACTTACGGCGTGATTGTTTACCAAGAACAGGTGATGCAGATTTCGCAAATCATCGGCGGCTACACGCTTGGCGGCGCGGATATGTTGCGTCGCGCGATGGGTAAAAAAGATCCTGAAGAAATGGCGCGCCAACGCGGCATTTTTGTCGCGGGCGCGACCAATCGCGGCATCGAAGAAAAACTTTCCACGCGCTTATTTGACTTGATGGAAATGTTCGCGGGCTATGGTTTTAACAAATCCCATTCCGCCGCTTATGCCCTGGTTGCTTATCAAACCGCTTATCTCAAAGCGCATTTTCCTGCCGCGTTTATGGCGGCGACCTTGTCTAGCGATTTGGACAACACCGAAAAAGTCAGCACTTTTTACGCCGACACGCTGCAACAAAATGTGCGCGTGTTGCTGCCCGATGTGAACAGCTCTGGCTATCGCTTTGCGCCCGTCGATGAACAAACGATTGCGTATGGTTTGGGCGCGATTAAAGGCACAGGCGAAGCGGCGATTAACTGCTTAGTCGCGGCGCGTGAAAAAGGCGGGGCGTTCAAAGATTTATTCGATTTTTGTCGCCGCGTGGATAAGCGCGTGCTGAATCGTCGCACCGTCGAAGCCCTGATTAAAGCAGGCGCGTTCGACAGCATTAACGACAACCGCGCCGCACTCATGGCGAGTGTGGATGCGGCGTTGGCGAGTGCCGACCAGCAAGCGCGCGCCGCCAATCAAAATAGTTTATTCGGCGACGACGAAGCCGATGCGGTGCTGATAGTGCAAACGGCCGACGTGCCACGTTGGAGTTTGCGCGAGCAATTAGTGCAAGAAAAAATCAGCCTAGGCATTTATTTGGGCGGGCATCCTTACCAAGAATATGCTGACGAATTAAGCAACTTTATCAAGCTGAAATTAAGCGACCTCACCGCGCAATTAGTTGGCAAAAACAACAGCGGCTATGGTGGCGGACAAGGCAAATCGCGCGGCGTGGCGGTGCTGATAGCGGGCATCGTTGCAGCGATACGCATCCAGCAAACGCGACGCGGACGCATGGCGGTGATTACTTTAGATGACGGCGCGGGGCAAACTGAGCTAACCGTATTCAACGAAATTTACGAAGCCAATCGGCCGTGGATTATCGAAGACGAATTATTAGTGGTACGCGGCAAAGCCACGCTAGACGAGTATTCAGGCAACATCCGCGTGAGCGGCGAAGAGTTATTTGACTTAGCCCAAGCGCGCTCCAACTTCGCACAACAATTATCGCTACGCTGCGACGGAAAAGTCACCATCGCACAACTGAAAAAAGTCCTCACTCCGTATCGCGAAGGCAAATGCGCCGTGCAGCTCTACTACCGCAACCGCACCGCCGCCTGCCAACTGCGCCTAGCCGAGAGCTGGCAAGTCACCTTATCCAACGACCTGTTGCGCGACTTGCACGGCTTGCTACAAGTTGAAAATGTGCAGGTGGTGTACGGCTAGATTGGCGAGTGATGGGGATTGCTGCGGGCAAGCTAGGCTAACTTGGTTGCGTCTTGCAAAGAACTGAGATTTCGCGTCAACCTAAACAAATCTTCCCGCAAATTAAGTTGTTGCGAAGCCTCTGAAAAGCTCATTTCGAAAAGACGGGTGGCAATCATTCCTGTTTCAATAGTGAATTTCATCGTGCTTATGGAAAGGGCGTTCCATGGATGCAGCGTTACCACTTTGATAACCAGCCCCTCATTTTCACCTGACTCCATCACCATATTTGAATAAAGCGCATCTCTATTCGGATGTGCGCCAAAATCAATCGCTGTTTGATGAAGATAGTTAGCCCATTCAGGCAAGCAATTGTCAATGGCAGATAACTTCTTCGTCAAAACTGAGAATCTAAATTCCTTGTTCCAGTTTCTCAGCCCATCTTTATCGTTTGGCTTATTGTTCCAGCGTTGCGCAGCTTCTGGAGTGTTTGATAAATACCAGCCATAGAGAGCATTCTCAACCGTGGCACGTCCCGTCGGATACGTTGCCAAGCAATGCCCCGCCGAGACAGATCGAACGGAGGCTAAAAATTGATTATTCGCTGCGAGGAATAGCAAGATTGCGGATGGCTCATCTGTTTTATGTAGCTGTTCAATTGCATATTGACCGCACTTGTTAAGGACAGTTGCGACATCGAGGAGAGCGGCTTGCCACTGAGGAGCCTGGACAAAAGTTGCTAATTCGTTTTGAAAAGCGCGGTTTTGAAAGTTGGATAAATAATCATTGCCCCAATTTTTGGGTATCTCAAACGGATTGCTACTCATAGGGTTTGGAGTATTAGTTAGTGTTTGATTTCCAGCAACATCGCGGCGCGCAAGATTGCATTGAGACGGGTTTGATAGCCTTTTCCTTGTGATTTTAACCAAGCTAAAACATCCGCATCGACGCGCACGGTGGTGGATGTTTTAGTCGGGCGGTAAAAAGGATTTTGCACTGCGTTTTGCCAAAAAGCATCGTTCAGTTTTGGCGCGTCGCTAAAATCTATGTCCTTGTCTGACATAGCTGCCAAGGCTTTGAGACTGGCTTTTTGAGCCTTGCTTAAGGGCGCAGGCTGAGCGGTATCCAAAGTGAATTTAACGGTCTTTTTCATAATATGCGCGCTCCTTTTTGTCGGCTTTGCGAGCCGAAATAATTTCGATAATTTCGCTTTCATCACTTTGACGCACGGTGTGTGCCACCAGTAGCAGCAGATAGTCATCAACCACGCCCAATGTTTGCCAGCGATATTCGCCGCCTTCAATGCGGTCTTGAACGCTCAGTGCGAGCGGGTCGAGAAAAGCACGCGCCGCAATTTCAAAGCTGACCTGGTGCTTTTTAAGATTGCTGTGGGCTTTTGCTTCATCCCATTCAAAACAAATATCCATACGATTATGTTACTACATATCCGTAGCTAAGGAAATACGCCCAAGCGATTCGCGCCACTCAACAACGCTTTAAGCGTAGCCGTCACGATGTTGCTGTCTAAGCCCACGCCGTAGCATTGCGCGCCGCCGTCCGCGTGCGTGACTTCGATAAAAGCACAGGCTAGTGCGTCGGCGTTGCTACGACTATTGGCGGTGGCGCGTTCTTCAAAGCCGCGCACTTTGAGGCGGATGCCTAAGCCGCTTAACGCATCCACTGCCGCATCTATCGGGCCGTTGCCTTGCCCCGTCAACTGCTGCACTACGCCGTTTTGGTGGATGCTTAAACGGATGCCTTGCACCGCCTCACTCACTTCAAATAAATGATGTTCGACATAGCGAAGCTGGGCTTGGGGCGCGCAATAAGTTTGTGCGAACAATGCCCAAATATCCGCCGCGCTCAACTCACCGTGACTGGTATCGACATGCTGTTGTACCACGCTGGCGAATTCCACTTGCAAGCGGCGCGGCATGACGATGCCGTATTCTGCTTCCAACAAATACGCCACGCCGCCTTTGCCCGATTGACTGTTGACGCGTATCACTGAGTCGTAATTGCGCCCCACATCTTTCGGGTCGATGAGCAAATATGGCACGCTCCAAAGCGCGTCGGCGGCTTGCGCAGCGAAGCCTTTTTTAATCGCATCTTGATGCGAACCTGAGAAGGCGGTGAACACCAAATCGCCGACATAAGGATGGCGCGGATGGATGGGGAGTTGTGTGCAGTATTCGACGGTGCGGGCAATCGCGTGAATATCGGAAAAATCCAACTGCGGCGACACGCCTTGGGTGTAAAGATTTAAGGCGAGCGTGACCAAATCGACATTGCCCGTGCGCTCGCCATTGCCAAACAAACAACCCTCAACACGATCCGCGCCCGCCATGATGCCGAGCTCCGCCGCCGCCACCGCCGTGCCTCTATCGTTGTGCGTGTGCAAACTCAAAATAACGCTGTCGCGGCGCGCCAAATGGGTGTGCATCCATTCAATTTGGTCGGCATAGCTGTTGGGCGTGGACACTTCGACGGTGCTGGGCAAATTGAGGATTACTTTATTCGTCGGCGACGCGCCCCAAGCAAGGGTTACGGCATCGCAAATTTCCAAGGCAAAATCGAGCTCGGTCGCACTAAAAGTTTCGGGGCTGTACTCTAAAATCCATTCGGTTTCGGGCTGTGCGGCGGCGAGTTTTTTAATCAGCTTAACCGCGTCCACCGCCATCGCAATCACCTCGTTTTTGCTCAAGCCAAACACGATGTCGCGGAACGGCTGCGAGGTGGCGTTATACACATGCACGATGGCGCGGCGTGCGCCTTGCAAGGATTGCATGGTGCGAATAATCAAGTGTTCGCGCGCCTGCGTGAGCACGGCGATGGTGACATCGTCGGGAATATGTCGCTCGTTAATCAGGCTGCGCACAAAGTCAAACTCCGTCGCCGATGCCGATGGGAAAGCCACTTCGATTTCCTTCAAACCGATGTCGCACAACATTTTGAACATACGCATTTTTCGCTCGGCATTCATAGGCTCAAACAAGGCTTGATTACCATCGCGCAAATCGGTGCTCTGCCAAATCGGCGCGACCGTGATAGTGCGATTCGGCCAAGCACGGTCAGGCAACAGGACAGCGGGGAAAGCACTATATTTGGTGTGTGGATGTTGCAACATGACGACTCCTCAAGGCATTTAAGAGGTGGTCATATTAAGCAAAACTTCAACGCAAATTATTGCGTAATAGGCTTCACAAGCAGATATTTTCGCAATAAAATTGCGCATATATGGAAAATAACTATAATTTAATGCTGAAAACAACGCTTACAAGGAATGATATGCAACTCGATGACTACGATGTACAGATTTTGCGGGTTTTGCAACAAGACGGGCGCATCAGCAATCAAGATTTAGCCGAGCAAATTAGCTTGTCGCCTTCACCGTGTTTACGCCGCGTGCGCGCCTTAGAAGAGGCGGGCTTAATCGTCGGCTATCACGCCATTTTAGATGCCAAAGCAATGGGCTTATCGCTGATGGCGTTGATTCTGATTTCCATGGATCAACACACACCTGAACGCTTGAGCCATTTTGAAGCGCAAATTATGAAGTGCCCCGAAGTCTTGGAGTGCCTACTGATTACGGGGCAAGATGCCGATTACCAGCTCAAGGTAGTAGTGCGCGATATGGATGCGTATCAAGAGCTGCTGCTCAATCGCATCACCCGCATCAAGGGCGTAACGGGGGTGCGCTCCAGCTTTGTGTTGCGCCGCGCCGTGGAGAGCAACATCCTGCCTGTCTAATCGCCACGCATAATTTTGTCCTTCAGCATTTTCCACTCAGGCACGCCGTGCCACTTTCGCTATAATGCCGCGCTATGAAAAAATCACTCCCAGCCACCGCGCGCGCGCTAGACCTAGCTCGTGAAGTTCTTACTATTGAAGCCGCTGCGATTACGCAATTAGCCCTCCGCTTAGACGCGGATTTTTTACGCGCTTTGGATTTGATTTTGGCGTGTCAAGGTCGCGTGATTGTCAGCGGCATGGGCAAATCTGGACATATCGCACGAAAAATTGCCGCGACCATGGCGAGCACCGGAACACCTGCTTACTTTGTGCATCCGGGCGAAGCCAGTCATGGCGATTTGGGCATGATTATGGCGGACGATGTGATTATCGCGCTGTCATATTCGGGCGAAAGTTCCGAGCTGATGACTATCGTGCCAGTGATTAAACGCTTAGGTGCAAAGCTGATTACGATGACGGGATTTAATCAATCTAGCCTCGCCCTCGCCGCTGATGTGCATCTGAATGCGGCAATCGAAAAAGAAGCCTGCCCGATGGGGCTGGCTCCGACTGCCAGCACCACGGCCGCGTTGGCATTGGGCGACGCGCTCGCGGTGGCGTTGTTAGATGCCAAAGGATTTGCCGCAGAGGACTTTGCGCGCTCACATCCGGGCGGCAGTTTGGGACGTAAATTATTGACCCATGTACGCGACATTATGCGCAGCGGCGATGCCGTTCCTAGCGTTGCAGAAGGCGCGATGTTGAGTACTGCGCTGTTAGAGATTTCTAAAAAAGGCGTGGGCATGACAGCGGTGGTGGATGCCAATCAGCGCGTGTTGGGCATTTATACCGATGGCGATTTGCGCCGCAATTTAGAAAAACCAATCAATTTCGCGACTACGCCTGTGCAAACTGTGATGTCAAAAAATCCTAGCAGCATTGCGCCTGAAGCCTTGGCGGTGGACGCGGTGAGCTTGATGGAAGCGCGCAACATCAATCAATTACTGGTGGTGGATAGCGAAAAGCGTTTGGTCGGCGCATTGAATATGCATGATCTATTGCGCGCCAAAGTCATTTGAGAGCATCTCTAAAAACTCAAATCTCGTCGCAATACGTTGTTGCTCGCAAAAAATTACTCCTTACATAGTCAACTATGCGTCGTCGTAATTTTTTGCTCGCGCCTAGTCTTGCTTAGAGATTTGAATTTTTCGAGACGCTCTCAGTGTTGTATTTTTCGTCGCAATTTTTTTGGAGAAGAATAATGTTATTGAACCGTGCCAAGTTAATCAAATTAGTTGCCTTCGATGTGGATGGCGTAATGACCGATGGCGGTTTGTATTTGTCGGATTCGGGCAACGAGTTCAAACGCTTTAATACCTTAGATGGCTTAGGCGTGAAGCTGCTCAAAGCATCGGGGGTAGAAGTCGCCATCATCACGGGTCGTCAATCTAAATGCGTCGAGCATCGCGCCAAAAATTTAGGCATCACGCATGTCTATCAAGGCGTGGAACACAAGCTCACAGCGATGAATGATTTGCTCGACCGCTTGAAATTAACGCGCGATGCCGCAGCCTATATGGGCGACGACGTGGTCGATTTAACCGTGCTGCGCAATGTTGGTCTGGCGATGAGCGTGCCTGACGCGCCGCAGTTGGTGCGCGAACATGCCAACTACATTACCCAGCGGCGTGGCGGGCATGGTGCGGTACGCGAAGCCTGCGAACTAATCATGCACGCGCAAGGCACGTTGGATGGTCAGCTCGCGCAATACTTAAAATGAAATTAGTTGCGCGCGCCCGTTACTGGTGGCATGTCGCCCCGCTGTTAGCGGTGTTGGCGGGCGCGTATTGGTTGAATCGCCCCGCTGCAATAGTGACGTTGCCGCTGGTGCGCGACCCTCACTTAGCCGACGCTTTGGCAGAGGGAATCAGTGCGCGTGCTTACGACTCACAAGGTAAGCCGCACTTTTTGCTGAGAGCCAAACAACTCACGCATTACCCAGATGACGACAGCTCCGAACTCACTCAGCCCGATGTCACCATGCTTACCCCTAATGGGGCAGATTTGCATTTGACGGGTGCGCGCGGGATGTTGAGTCAGCGTGGTGAGTTGGTTGAACTGAACGGCGATGCAGCCGCCACGCGTGCGGCGGTGGCACCACAAAGTGAATTAAGTGTGCGTAGTGACTATCTAAAATTTTTGCCTAAATTAGATCGCGTCAGTAGCAATCGTGAGGTCACCTTTAGCGATGCCTACAACACCATTAACGCGCACGGTTTTGAGTTGGATAATCGCGCGCAAACCCTACAATTTCTCTCGCAAGTAAAGGCGCTTCATGTTGTTAAGCAAAATTAAAACCGTTGCCTGTCTGCTGCTCATCGCACCGCTCGCTCACGCGGAATTAGCCGACCGCGAACAGCCGCTGCAAATTGAAGCCGACCAAGTGTTGCTCGACCAAGCCAAACAAATTAGCACCTTCACGGGACACGTTAAATTCGACCAAGGCACGCTGCAATTACGCGGCACAACCGTGGTCGTCAGCCAAGATGCGCAAGGCTACAAGCAAGGTCTTGTGACGGGCGACACGGCAAGTTTTCGGCAAAAGCGCGAAGGGCTAAATGAGTATGTAGAAGGCTATGGTCAGCGCATTGAGTACGACACGCACACGCAGGTTTTGGATTTGTATGGGCAAGCGCGACTGAAACGCGAAGGCGATTTTATTCATGGCGAACATATCAATTACAACTCGCAAACTGAGATTTTTGTTGTCAACGATGGCGTAAAAGGCAATGGACAAATTGGCAACGTGCCGCCCAAACGGGTGCGTGCGGTGTTGCAACCGCGTAGCCCTGTGCCCGCTATCAGTGCCGTTCCCGCCACGTCTGTACAGGTTGCCAAATGAGTGAACTTCGCGCCACGGGCTTACAAAAAAAATACGGCGCACGCATGGTAGTGCGCGATGCGTCTTTGACGGTTAAAAGCGGTGAAGTGGTCGGACTGCTAGGTCCTAACGGTGCAGGGAAGACTACTTCGTTTTATATGATTGTTGGTTTGGTCGCGGCAGACGCGGGCAGCATCACCATCGACGATAAAGATATTACTCATTTCCCAATACACCAACGCGCGCGCTTAGGCTTGGGTTATTTGCCGCAAGAAGCCTCGATTTTCCGTCGCTTAACCGTGACCGAAAACATCCAAGCGGTGCTGGAATTGCAAGGCTTAAAAGATGACGAGTTGCACGCGCGATTAGAAAATTTGTTGGAAGATTTACACATCACCCATATCCGCAATAATGCAGCGGTGAGCTTGTCGGGTGGCGAGCGTCGCCGCGTTGAAATTGCGCGCGCACTGGCGACCAATCCGCGTTTTATTTTGCTCGATGAGCCTTTTGCGGGGGTTGATCCGATTGCCGTAATTGATATTCAAAAAATTATTCATTTCCTAAAGCAGCGCGACATCGGCGTATTGATTACCGACCACAACGTGCGTGAGACCTTGGGTATTTGCGACAGGGCTTACATCATCAATGCGGGCGCGGTGATGGCAGAGGGTAAGCCAGAAGAAATTATTTACAACGAAGGCGTGCGTAAAGTGTATTTGGGCGAGAATTTTAAGCTGTGAAAGCCACGCTCCAACTGCGTCAGTCGCAACACCTCACGCTGACACCACAACTACAACAAGCCATTCGTTTGTTGCAACTCTCCACACAAGACATGCAGCAAGAAGTGGCGCGCATGTTAGAAGAAAACCCCCTGCTCGAAGTCGCTGAAGCCGCCGTGCTTGTGCCGTTTACAGGTGAAGCGCAAACCCCAGAAAGTATTCAAAAAGCCAGTGCGGACACGCCTGAAACGCCGGCTGAATCGAGCAACGAGCGGGACTCCGAGCCTAGTTTGGACGAGGCGATGGATTGGGAATCGCGTAACACGGCAGCGGCTAGCAATGATGAGGATGAGGACAAATTCCCCGAACAAGCTGCGGGTGGCATCACGCTGCGTGAGCATTTGCAGCAACAGTTACTACTCACACAACTCTCCTCTCTCGACCAAAAAATCATTGCCTTGTTGATTGATGCACTGGATGAAAACGGCTATCTCACCCAGACATTGGATGAAATTCTGGCGTTATTACCCGCCGAGTTAGCCATCACGCTGGACGATTTAGAAACTGCGTTAGTGCAGTTGCAACACTTGGATTTAGCCGGGCTTGCCGCACGCAACTTAGCGGAATGTTTGGTTTTGCAGCTCAAAGCGATGCCTGTCGAGATACCGCAGCGCGCGCTCGCGATACGTTTGGTGTCTGAGCATTTAGCGTTGTTGGGCGCGCATGACTTTGCCAAAATCAAACGCTATTTGCACTGTAGTGATGAGGAGTTACGCACCGCGCAAACGCTTATCGCCGCCCTAAACCCTAAGCCTGGCAACGCGTTTGATGACAGCATGGTCGATCGCGTGATTCCTGATGTGTTAGTGGAAAAACATCAAGGGGTATGGCGGGTGCGTCTCAACGGCGAAGCCTTGCCCAAGCTGCGCGTCAATCAGCTGTATGCAAACATCCTGCAACAACGCGGCGAAAAAACCGGCTCGCAATTAGGCACGCAGCTACAAGAAGCGCATTGGCTGATTAAAAATTTACAACAACGCTTCGATACCATTTTGCGTGTCGCGCAAGCGATTGTGGCGCATCAAGAACAGTTTTTAGAGCATGGCGCGATTGCCATGCGCCCGCTGGTGTTGCGCGAAATCGCTGACGAATTAGAGCTGCACGAATCCACTGTGTCACGCGGCACCACACAAAAATTTATGCTCACGCCGCGTGGTATTTATGAATTTAAGTATTTTTTTGGCAGCGCGTTAAGCACAGATAGCGGCGGTAATTGTTCATCTACTGCAATTCGCGAATTGATTAAGCAATTAGTTGGCGCAGAGGATAAAATGAAGCCGCTGACTGACAGCCGTATGTCAGAAATTTTGGCACAGCAGGGCGTAGTGATTGCCCGCCGTACCATCGCAAAGTATCGAGAAGAGTTGCATATCCTCCCGGTACACCTCCGTAAATCACTCTAACCTTAGGAGCTCACCATGAACTTGAATATCACTGGTCACCACGTTGAAATCACCCCAGCCATTCGTGAATATGCCACCAGCAAAATCGGCAAAATCAAGCGTCATTTTGAAAACGTCATCGACGTACAAATTATTTTGTCAGTGGAAAAGCTCAAGCAAAAAGCTGAAGCGACGGTGCATATGAGTGGCAAAGACGTATTTGTCGAATGCGAAGATGAAAATCTGTACGCTGCGATTGATACCTTGATTGACAAACTGGATCGCCAAGTGATGAAGCACAAAGAAAAACTGGCTGACCGCCGCCACGATGTATCGGGTCAACACCCTGTCGTGGCTGAGTAAACCTAAGTAAGTCCACAAGCGGCAGCGATGCCGCTTTTGTTTGTCTGAGACTCTGCAATTTTTGAAACACCCGCCGCGATTTTGAAACTCTCGCTGCGTTTGAAAAGTTAATTTTATGAATTTAATTAGCAAAATTTTGCGCCCCGATAATGTGTTGTTGGATAGCGAATCCAGCAGCAAAAAACGCGTGTTTGAACGGGTCGGTTTGCTGTTTGAGAACAACCAACAAATCTCACGCAGTACCGTGTTCGACAGTTTATTCGCGCGTGAAAAGCTCGGCTCGACAGGCTTAGGCGAAGGCGTAGCGATTCCGCACGGTCGTATCGCTAAGCTGCGCGATGCGACCGCCGCGTTTGTGAAAACCAGTCACCCGATTCCGTTTGATGCGCCTGATGGCGCGCCTGTCGAGCTGATTTTTGTGTTGTTAGTGCCTGAGCGCGCCACCGATTTGCATTTGCAAATTTTGGGTGAATTAGCGCAAATGTTTAGCGACCCAGAATTTCGTCGTCAGCTCAACGCCTGCCCAGATGCCGCCAGCATTCACGCTTTGTTTGTGAATTGGGAAATAAACGAATGAGCGTAGTCAACATCCGTCAGTTGTTTGAGGACAAGCAGGAACGCTTGCAGCTGACGCGCTTGGCGGGGGCGGATGGCGAAAATTATATTATCGACAGCGATGAGGTGGAGGCTTCTAACAAGGGCTTGATTGGGCATCTCAACTTAATTCATCCCAATTGGATACAGGTGTTGAGCGACACCGAGCTGGCGTATTTTGCGAGTTTGAGTTCGGCAAAACGCGATGCCGCCTTTGCCAAAATTGTGGTGCAAGGTACGACCTGTTTAATCGTGGCAGGCACGGCTGACATTCCTGATGCCTTGCTGGCATTCGCCCATGATTCAGATATTCCGCTGTTCGCGTCGCCCAAGCCCAGCGTGCATTTGATGTGGTTAATCCGCCATTATTTAGCCAAAGAGTTAGCCGATTCGACCACGCGTCACGGCGTGTTTCTTGATGTGCTAGGCGTAGGGGTGATGATTACTGGCGAGAGCGCGGTGGGTAAAAGCGAGCTGGGTTTGGAGCTGATTACGCGCGGCAATGGCTTGGTCGCGGACGACATTGTTGAGCTGCATCGCATCGCGCCCGACACGCTAGAAGGCCGCTGTCCTGAGCTGTTGCGCGACTTTCTCGAAGTGCGCGGCTTAGGCATTTTGAACATTCGTACTATGTTCGGCGAGACCGCTGTGCGACGCAAAAAAAGCCTCAAACTCATCGTGCATTTGCAACGTCCTGTTGGCGGCGATTTGTCGCAAGTGGACAGATTGCCGAGCAACGATTTGCATCAAGAAATTCTCGGCGTAAATATCAGCACGGTGAACATTCCCGTGGTGGCGGGGCGCAATTTGGCGGTGTTGGTCGAGGCGGCGGCACGCAATTTTGTGTTGCAACAGCGCGGCATTAACAGCATGGACGAATTCGTCGCACGCCACGAAAAAATGATGGCGCACTGAGATGCAATTATTTCTCATCAGCGGGCTATCTGGCTCAGGCAAAAGCGTCGCACTCAAAGTGTTGGAAGACAGCGGCTATTACTGCGTGGACAATTTACCCGCCGAATTACTCTCCACCTTAGTTGCGCATTTACATGCTTCTGGCTACAGCAAAATTGCAGTCAGTACCGACGTGCGCAGTGCCAACAGCGCGCCGCATGTGCCGCTGTTATTAGAAGAATTAAAAGCGCGCGGCGTGCAAGTGCATGTGATTTTTCTCGATGCGCAAAGCGATACTTTAGTGAAACGCTTTTCCGAAAGTCGTCGCCTGCATCCACTTAATGATGGCGTGCTGACCTTGCCTGAATGCGTGCAGCGTGAACGCGAGGTGTTAGCCAATATCAGCGACATCGGGCATCGCATCGACACCAGCGAGCTTTCTGCCAACGCCTTACGCGCTTGGATTAAGCAATTCGTGCGGGTCGATCACGCCAACTTCACCGTGTTATTTGAATCGTTCGGTTTTAAGCACGGCATTCCACTCGATGCCGACTTCGTCTTTGATGTGCGCTGCTTGCCCAATCCGCATTACAACCCCGCGCTGCAAGCCTTGACGGGACGGGATTTACCCGTCATTAAGTTTTTGGATGAAACCCCCGATGCGCAAGCCATGGCGGGCGATATTCAAAATTTTATTACGCGCTGGCTGCCCAACTTTATTGCCGACAATCGCAGCTATTTCACCGTCGCGATTGGCTGCACGGGCGGACAACACCGCTCGGTGTATCTGGTCGAAAAACTCGCCAAACATTTTGCCGCAACGCAGCAAGTGCTGATTCGCCATCGCGAATTACAAGCCTAAGTAACGCTTATGCAACATCTTAAATTCGGCGATATTGCGCTGATTATTTTCGCTACATTTGGCGTGATTGTGTTGAGCTTAACGATTTGGACGGGCGCGGCGGCGGAGCGAGCGATTATTCGTAGCGGCGGCAAAATTTTTCTAGAAGTGAGCTTGTCTAAAGATCAGCAAATTAGCGTGCCTGGGCATCTGGGCATCAGCATCATTAGCATCGACAAGCAGCGCGCGCGCATCAGCTCCGACCCTAGCCCCAGACAATACTGCGTGCGTCAAGGTTGGCTACAACAAGCGGGCGAAATCGCCCTGTGCTTACCCAATCAAGTCAGCGTCGAATTAGTTGGGCGTGACAAGAAATATGACAGCCTTAATTACTAAAAAGCAGGATTCAGGATGTGCGATGCAGGGTGCAGACACGCAGTTGCATTCTGAGCGGAGTGATGCCCCACATTCCGCATCCTGCATCGCCAATCCTAGTTTTAGAATTTTGCATCCCGATGCGAGCGATCATCACATCGCGCGTATGGCGGCGGTGGCATTGGGGTTAACGCTGCTTGAGAACGCGATTCCTTCGCCCCTGCCTGGCGTAAAACCAGGCTTAGCGAATATCGTGACCTTGATTGTGTTGCAGCGATTTGGCTGGCGCGTGGCAGCGTGGGTGTCGCTGTTGCGCGTGGTCGCGGGGAGTTTGTTATTCGGTAATTTTTTAACGCCAGGATTTTTTATCGGATTAGCCGGCGCGCTGTGCAGTCTAGCGGTCTTGGCTATCGCGCAACATTTACCTAAGCGCGCTTTTGGTGCGGTGAGTCACAGCATCCTCGCCGCATTCGCCCATATTGCAGGGCAACTCGCCATTGTCTATATATGGCTGATTCCACACCAAGGCATCGCCTATCTCATTCCGATTTTCGCTGCCGCCGCACTGATTTTTGGCATCGTCAACGGTCTCATTGCCGCCCAATTCTTACTGCGCTTCGAGCCTAATCATCAAGCCACAAAAATTAGCCAACGCAGCTGAACCTTCAAATAGTCTTAGTGGTTTTTGTGGATGCTGATTTAGCCAACTTGCTGTGGCGTATCGAATAGCTGAAGTAAAAAATCAGACCGATAGTCAGCCAGACACTAAAACGTAGCCAAGTTTGAGCAGGTAAAAATGCCATCAGCCCGCCACAGGAAATCATGCCCAACACAGGGAATAATGGATTCAACGGATTTTTGAACGGGCGAGGCAAATGCGGCATACGAATGCGTAATACGATTACGCCTAAACACACCAACACAAACGCCGCCAAGGTGCCGATATTTACCAATTCAGCCAACACGCCTAACGGGAATAAACCCGCCGCCAAAGACATAATGATGCCAACGATGACGATGACGCGTACTGGGGTTTGCGTTTTTGCATTGACTTTAGATAGAAAGGGCGACACCAAACCATCGCGTGACATCGACAAAATGATGCGGGTTAGCGCGTAATACAACACCAGCATCACCGTGGTTAATCCCGCAATCACGCCCGTGGCAACCAAAGCAGAAGCCCAGTTGTAGCCCAATAGTTGCAGCGCATGTGCGACGGGGGAAGACACACCCAGCTCGCTGTAAGGCACGATACCCGTTAACAAACCCGACACGATAATGTAAATCACCGTGCAAAAAGTCAGTGAGGCAATGATGCCAATCGGTACATCGCGCTGCGGATTTTTTGCCTCTTCCACGGCGGTCGATACCGCATCAAAGCCCACATAAGCGAAGAACACCAAGGATGCACCCGCCAGTACGCCCGTGGTCGAACCATCGGGCAAAGTATTAAACCAACCGAACGGCATAAACGGATGCCAGTTTTCAGGATTCACGTTGAACACCGCAATGCCGATAAAAATAATAATCGCCAACACTTTGATAAACACCATCGCGGTATTGAGTTGCGCGCTTTGCTTCACCCCCGCAATCAACATGCCCATCAGCAACAAAATAATCGACGCGGCGGGCAAGTTGATAATGCCGCCTAAGGCAGGCGATTTGGTCAGCATATCGGGCAAGCTCATGCCCATCGCGGTCAATGCGTTATTAAAATAACCCGACCAGCCATTCGCCACCGCCGCCACCGACACGCTATATTCCAACAACAAAATCCAACCAATCATCCACGCCACCACCTCGCCCAAAGCAACGTAGCTATAACCGTACGCGCTGCCGCAACCGCCCACTGCCGCTGCTAATTCGGCATATGCCAACGCCGCAAAGGCACACGCGATGCCTGATATAACGAAAGACAACACCACCGCAGGCCCTGCCTGATGCGCGGCGGCAATCCCCGTCAAGACAAAAATCCCCGTACCAATAATCGCGCCGACCCCCAATAAAGTCAGGTCGGTTGCAGTCAAACATTTATTCAGTTCAGTGCCGTGCTGCGCATCGTCTAGCACCGCTTTGGTACGAAATAATTTCTTGAACATGGGAAGCTCCTAGCAAAATAATTGTGCCGAATTATGCCCGATTCACTCGTGGCTTATGGCGTTATTGCTAGGCTGCGCTGCAAAAATTCTAATAGCTGTTGGCGCACCGCTGGAATAGACAAGGCTTGAATATGCTCGCTGTCCGCCAGTAGCAGTTGCTTCGGCACTTGGGCGGCGGCGTATAAGCGTTGCGCGTGCTGGCTGTTGACGACGCTGTCGCGCGTACCGTGAATAATCAGCAAGGGAATCGGGCTAATGTCTGCCACCGCATCAATCGGCGCGTAGTCGTTATCTATCGCCAGCCACGGCAACCATTGCAGCGGCCAAGTCAGCCAAAATTTCGCCAAGACTTCGCGCGCCACGTTGCGGTAATCGCTAAACGCGCTGTCACTAATCACCGCGCGAAGCTGCTCGCGATACGCGCTATGCGCGCTGTAAAAAATTGCCAATGCGCCCCCTAAGCTCTGTCCCATGATGACCACGCGTTGCGCATCGACATTCGGATGCGTCAATAAATGTCGCATCGCCGCGTCGATGTCTTGTTGCACCCCCGCCAAAGTTGGCACGCCAGCCGATGCGCCATAGCCGCGATAATCCAACACCAACACGTTATAGCCCGCTGCGGGCAGCCAAGCGACGCTGCGAAAATGCGTGCTGATGTTTTCCGCGTTGCCATGCAAAAACAAAATCGTGCCGCGTGGCGCACCCACAGCGGGCAAAAACCAAGCGTTCAGTTCAGTGCCATCTGCTGCGGTGAGATATTCATTTTGGAAGGCGATGCCGAACTGCGTCGGCGTGTTGACAAGCTGGTGATGCGGCTGAAAAAACACCTGCGTGCAGCCGCTCAAGCCTAGCAACAGAAAAATTATTATCAGGCTGCGCATGTTAGAAATACACCAGCACAGCCGCACTCACGGTATTGCTCAACATTTGTAATTCGCGCTGGCGCAGCAGCTCGACGCGTACCGCTAAATCGCGCTGCAAGGCAACACTATGTTGCAGCCCTAACCGCCACACACTATCGGTTTGCCCTGCCGCGTAACGCACCACTTGCACATACGGATGCGCGCGCCACGCCGCATTCACATCAACATAACTGCCCACACTCGCCCCCAGCCCCAGCGCGTAGCCGTGTTGCAAATCGCCATGTCCACGCGCGCTCACATTCAGCAAGCTGTAACTCAACACGCTATTTGCAGGGTTGCTCCACGCACCGCCCATGCCGCCATCCACCACCAAAGCGAGCGGCTCACCTCCGCCAATGGCTTTGACGCGTTGCCAACCGCCCGCAATCTGCCAAGACGGTGCACTGAAAAATTCATCGCGCGGCGCGAGCGACACGATGCTAACGGGCATCAGCCGCTCAACCCGCGTCGTCGCAGCAGCGTGGCGCACCGCTAGGCTAAAAAACTCAATTGCCGCACCACGCACAAAGCCCGCTTCTTGATCGAGCAAATCGTGATATGTGGCGCGCACTGCTAGCTGTTGGAATGCCTGTTTGTCGCGCTGCCCCGCCGCCATACTGACCCGCGATGAGGCATGTCCTAACTCAGGCTGAGTGCGCGGCGCAGGGGTGTTCAACACAGGTGTAATGAAATCTAAACGGCTGCGCTGCATTTGTAATTGCCGCGCCCAGTTGCCCGCATCGGCGACATCTTGCTTGCCACTGGCACGCCGATAATTCACATAATCCAAGCTGGTTTCCAACACAGCGGCGCGCCGCGCCAGCGTGAAATTTTCTAATGCTGCAACTTGCAATTCACCGTGACTAATGCGCGCCACTTGCGCCCGCTCATCAGCATTCATCGCATCTAATTGCTGGCGCAATAACGTGGCTTGCGCGGGACGATAGACAGGCGGCTGGGCTAAATTTGCATAGCCAATAATCGCGCGCACGGTGTCGGCAGGAATTGCGCCCCAGCGAAACGCATCGGTGAAAGCAAACTCTGGGCGCGCCACTTGCAGCAAGCCTAATAAATGGTATGAACAGTTTTCATCGAAGAAAAAATAATCAAAATAATGCGGCCCCAATTCCCAGGCGTGCATCAACACGCGGTTAAGTTCAGCATCACTTAGATTCAAGCGATATTCCCAAATATCGCGATTTTCCGCATCGCTGTATTCGCGCACTTTGGCGTAATACGGCAACATCGAGAACGCCCCCGCATAGCCACCAAACAGCCCATTTACCGCAAAAGCCAGTCCATTTGTCTCATTGGTGTTCGCCGCAAAATTTACCGCGTATGCCAACAAACGCGTGTGCTCATCTTGGTCTTTAGCATCGACGCGCAACAAAGTGTGTCCGTACATCGAGGACGGACTATTCAAATACGCTGAGGCAAAAATTAAGGTCAGCCCCGCAGGGTTTAAGGTTGCGCGCCACTGCTCAAAGCGTGGGCAAGTGCGCACTGGCAGCCGCGCCGCATCAAAATTTAATTGGCTGTTCAGCCAAGCGTAACGCGCCACCAACGCACATTGCGGATGCTGAGTTTCATTGCTTTCCAGCGTGTCGGCATAAAAGCTCGCCAAGGTCGCATCCAGCTCGGCTTGCGCATCACGCTTGCCATCAGCCGCTAAATAAAAACTAGGGCTATCGACCAAGCCTTGCTCGCCCGCTGCAAATACGCGCGGCACATGATGCAATAACTTGCGCCACTCAACCCGCTGCGCCAGCTTCATTTGACGTGACTGCGCCTGTAACTCAGCGAGATAAATCGTATCAACGACCGCCTGCGCGGCGAAGGAAAAAGCGCAGCACAGCAAAATTAAAAGGGGGCGCATAGTCAGCAATTTGGCATAGAAAAAACCCCAGTAGTTCGACCACTGGGGCTAGCTTAAACCGCTTAAAAATTACAGCGCGGTTTGATAATGCGACAACTGGGTATCAGCGGCTAAGGCAGCACGCAATGAAGCCACGACTTGCTCAGTTGCCACGTTGTCCGAGCTAAAAATGCTCGCCATATTGTCTTTGGCAACACGATTAAACGCTGCTTGATCTTGGCTTTCGATACCGATTAAGTGCGACAAAGAAGCCAGCGTTTCACCGCTACCCACCGACATATCGCGCGCCAGTTGCTGTTTATTGGTTTCAATAAACAAAGCGGTTTTCATCGCCGAGCGCACCGTGCCGTCTTGCGTACAACCTAACGTCCCTGTCGAAATACCGAAGGTTTGATTACCCGACGAGCCATTGGTTGTTACCGCCAACACTTGCGGTGCAACACCTGACTGACCCTTGAATACCATCGAACCCACGCCGCAACCGCCGACGTTATCTTGCCCCGCGAATGAGGCAGTTGGTAAAGCTAAAACTAAAGAAATGACCGTAATAATCTTTTTCATGTTTGCTCCCAGAGTAGTTGAAAGGTTGCGCATTTCTATGACGACAATGCAGTTCGGTTTATACAGGCGGTCTTTCAAAGTTGTCAAATAAAAAAGGAGACCGAGGTCGCCCCTATGTTTAATTTAGCACCGTGATTTGATGAGTATCGCTTACGTTCAACCCATTTATGCAAATTGCATTTCTGCCAACAACGTTGCAGGGGCTATATCTTGCTCATTAGGCCACGTCAGTGCGCCCAACAAAATACTCACACGCTTAAAATAATTTGCATCTTGCAGCTCACGAAACACCCCGTGCTGCAAATAGGGCTGCACATCAAATGTGCCTTTGCGCCCATCCGCGATTTCAACGTATAAGCAAAAATTTGCCAGCGGCTTGACCAGTTGCACATCCCAATACATATCGACCTCACAGTGGTGCAATTTTGTAGGAATTATCGCAGCCAACCGCCAGTAGCAAATCAAACAGGGGAGGCTTATGCCTCCCCTGTTTGATTTGCATACTGTTGCTTGATGGGCATCGCTACGCTTAACCGCATCCTACGCAAGTTGATTCGGACTAAAAAAATGACTTCAAAACCAAGGCAACAATGCCGCCCGTTATAATTCCACCCATCCATTTCAGCATTTGAATGTCCGCTCTAACGGCAGAAATTTCGGATTTCACGGGAGCGAACTCAATCTGTAAATCTTTTTTGGTAATCAATTCCTGACTAACGGATGCATCACGGTAAGCCATTGCAATAGACTCGGCTGCCTCGACAGCCAGCCCACCCGCCTCTAGCGTTTTAACAAACTTTAAGGTATCAAAAGTGACTGCACTCATGGCAACCTCCGCATAAATTTAACGCATGAAGTATAGCAAGACTTTTATTGCGCAAGTGCCAAAAAAACAGGGGAGACCGAAGTCTCCCCTGTTTGATTTAGCACTGTTGTGAGGTGAATGTTGCTTACGCTAGATGCACCTTACACAAGTTGAAAGTTGCCTGTTCTTAGAACAATGCTTCCATCATCAAGCCAGTTTCTGTTTTGCCTGTTGGTGTAACGCCACCAACTGTATTCCAAGCTGCGCCTGAGTTGCGAGTGTGAGTCAGTGACAACTCAACGTTTTGTGCCAACTCGTAAGTTGCACCCAACATCAAACCATTGTCACCACCGTTAACCAAAGCACCTGTTTTCGCCATACGAATACCAGCGATTACAGTAGCGATATGAGGAATCACACCGATTTCGCCCACTACGTTCAATGAACGGCGTGCATTAGCACCAGCATTCAACAAGTTAGTTTCGCCCACTTTTGCTGCTGGAGCTGAACCGTATGAAGCGTAGAAACCTGCTGGCAAATCAGCAACTTCACCTTGCAATTGCGCGTCGATGATGGTGGCTTTCATTACTTGGCCAGGAACAGTGCCTGTAAAGCCGCTGAAGTTTTGAATACCAAAACCTGCGTCAAAACCAGCTACGTCCATGTTCGCTGCAACACGAGCGTAAGTTGTAGGCAATTGACCTACACCTGCGCCTGGAACCAATGGTGAGCCACCTGCTACAGCAAATTTACCCAAATTGACAAAACCCATGCTGTTGTTAGCAACTAAAGAAACACCTGTTGCCGCAGTATTAGTCTTCAAGTACTGAGAAGCTGACGTTACGTTAACGTGATTACCTGCACCACCATTAGCTGTTACTGAACCATTGTAGAAAGCAGTTTTGTGCGTGTTCGCCGCACCGGTGTTTTGTGTTTCAAAGCTGTAAGCCACGCCTTGACCATTGCTAGTGTGAGCAACAAAACCAACGCGTGCGTCAGCCACTGGGAACAACACTGCCAATTTTGCAGCACCCGCGATTTCTGACAAGAAACCCGCGAATTCAGAGATACGACCACCAAAGAAAATTGCTGTTTCACCACCGTTTGAAGGTACGGTGTAACGAGTTGCGTTAGGTGTACCTGAAACAGTTTCGTAACGCATTGTGGTCAACACGCCCATGTTCAAACGATCAGGAATATCCAAATGTTCGCCTTCAACTTTACCTTGTGCGCCCATCATGGTGAAACCCGCTGATTTGAATGCGCGACCGAAGCCATTCAACAATGGGAAATGTTGGAAGTGACAAGCTGAACAAGCCATGCCTGTTTGACGTGCGAAAACTGGAACAGCAGATGCTTCTGGAGCAAATGCCACAGCAGCCATAACGCCTGCCAGTGAGAGAACGATTTTCTTCATTTTGAAATCCTCGAAATTAAAAAGTTTTATATACAGCTTTTAAGTTGATTAACAGTGCCAACAGAACCTCCCTGCCAGAACTGGGGCGCAATTTATAGAAATTTAGTCAACCGTGTGAAACTAATTTTATCGAGTGTGGTTTTTTTGCAACAAACGGTATAAATAGTTAGTGATTAAGCAATGCCGTAGCCTACGACCTCATACTGGATTGCCTATTGTGCGTGCTATAGTGTGCAATACGTACAACGCTTTAGGAGATTTTAATGCACAAACGAATGACGATTAGCCTCACCGAAGAGGTGTATGACGGCTTGTACCGCACGATTGGTAAACGCCGCATGAGTAAATTTATTGAGGACTTGCTCAAGCCACATGTCCTAGGTTCGGCGTTAGAAAACGGCTATCGCGCAATGGCGCAAGACCAAGCGCGTGAAGCCGATGCGAGTGAATGGTGCAACGCGTTGGCGGGAGATATGCGTAATGAAACGCGCTGAAGTATGGTGGGTTGAGTTCGACCCGTCACTAGGGAGTGAAATCCGCAAAACGCGTCCCGCTGTGGTGATTAGCAACGATGCGGCGAATCGTAACTTAGCGCGCGTAGTGGTTATTCCGCTGACCAGCAATGTCAGCCGCGTTTATCCTGGCGAAGCCTTAATTACGCTGGCTGGCGCGCAAGGTAAGGCGATGTGCGATCAAATTATGGCGGCGGACAAATCGCGTTTGCAAACCAAGCTAGGTGTCTTAACTAAAGCCGATATGCGCTTAGTTGAGGACGCGCTGTTGATTCATTTAGGCCTGCCTAAATAAAGTCCCAACATTTTTCGCATAGCGAAAGTTGCACCAAATTTACGCCTCAATGTTGTAGGCATTGAAATTTAACGACGACCTTCTCGCCGCCACAACAGCGCGCCAATCACCACGCCGAGCGCACTTAATGCCAACACATAATGCGCGGGCGCGAGCGGGTCTAGCGGCAAGGCTAGGCTGATTAAAATCGGCGTGAGTCCACCAAAAATCGCGTAGGCGACATTGTAGGAAAACGACAAGCCAGAGAAGCGCACCACGGGCGGAAAGGCTTGCACCGCAACGCTAGGCACGATGCCGATGACGCCGACAAAAAATCCGCACAAGGCGTACAGCGGGTAAAGATTTTCGGGCGCGACGCGCATCTGCTGATACAGCAACCAAGAGGTCAATCCCAACATCACGCAGCCTAGCATCAGCACACGTCCCGCGCCGAACCGATCTGCTAACGCGCCAAATACCACACAGCCGATACTCAAAAAGATAATCGCTAGGCTATTAGCTTGCAAAGCCGTGGCAGCGGGAATGGCGAATAGTTTTTGCAGCAGCGTCGGGGTCATCAAAATCATCACCACAATCGCCGCCGAGAGCAGCCAAGTCAGCAACATGGTCAGCGCAATGGCGGGACGATGCGCGCGTATCACTTGCTTTAAGGGTAGCTCGTCGGCGAGTGCGGCTCTGGCTTGTAACTCTTTGAACACGGGTGTTTCGTGCAGATATTGGCGCAACCACACCGACACGAAGCCGAAGATTCCGCCGATGATAAATGGGACGCGCCAGCCTTCACTTAATAATTCGGCGGGGCTGTAAGCACGATTCACTGCCGTTGCCACCAACGAACCCAACAAAATTCCGCCTGTTAAGCCTGCCGTCAAAGTGCCGCAGGCGAAGCCAACGTGACGCGCGGGCACATGCTCGGAAACGAACACCCACGCGCCTGGCACTTCGCCGCCGATTGCTGCGCCCTGCATCACGCGCAACGCCAATAATAAAATCGGTGCCCAGATGCCAATGACTGCATAAGTCGGCAATAAACCAATCGCGAAAGTCGGCACGGACATCAGCAAAATGCTCAAAGTGAACATTTTTTTGCGCCCCAATAAATCGCCAAAATGTGCCATCACAATGCCACCCAACGGGCGTGCTAAATAGCCCGCCGCGAAGATGCCGAAAGTCTGCAATTGGCGTAGCCATTCGGGCATGTCGGCAGGGAAAAACAACTTGCCGATGGCCACCGCGAAAAACACAAAAATAATGAAATCGTAAAACTCCAACGCCCCGCCTAAAGCAGCAAGGGCGAGGGTGCGAAAATCGCGGCGGGTTAAGTTAGACATAAGAACTCCTTGCTGAAATTAACGGGTATCTCGAAAAATTCAAATCTCGAAGCGAGGCTAGGCGCGAACAAAAAATTACGACGACGCATAGTTACCTATGTAAGAAGTAATTTTTTGTGAGCAACAACGCATCGCGATGAAATTTGGATTTTGCGAGATGCCCTAAACGCGAGTGAAGACTAAATCCCACACGCCGTGTCCCAAATTCAAACCGCGCTTTTCAAATTTAGTCAGCGGGCGATAGGCTGGACGCGGCGCGTAGTCGGCAACAGTATTTTTCAGCAACGGCTCATCCGATAAAACTTGCAGCACTTGCTCTGCATAATTTTGCCAATCGGTGGCGACGTGAATATAGCCGCCGACTGTTATTTTTTGCACCAAGGCGGCAATAAATGGCGATTGAATCAAGCGACGTTTATTGTGCCGCGCCTTGTGCCACGGGTCAGGAAAGAAAATATGCACGCCATCTAAGGCCCCGTCCGCCAACATGTCGCGCATCACTTCGACTGCGTCGTGTTGGATGATGCGAATGTTGGCGATGCCATGCGCATCAATGAGTTTAAGCAGATTTCCCACGCCCGGCGTATGCACCTCCAAACACAAATAATCGTTAGCGGGATTGTCCAGCGCGATGGTCGCGGTGCTGTCGCCCATGCCAAAACCAATCTCCAAAATTTTCGGTGCAGTGCGCGCAAAAGCCGCTGGCAAATCCAGCGGTTGCGCGGTGTACTCAATGCCAAAGCGCGGCAACAAAGTATCGACCGCGCGATGTTGCGCCACCGACAAGCGACCTTGGCGACGCACAAAACTGCGGATATGGCGATTAACTTGACCATCGCGTGGCGATTCGTGTGCGCCCTCGCCGTCTGGGAGAGGGGTGGGGTGAGGGCGTTTTGTGAGTTCATTCATAGCAGTTTCCAATGCTCGTTCCAAAAATAACAACGGCGGGAAAGCCCGCCGTTGTTGATGTTGCAGATAGGCTGATTTTAACCTGTCTGCGCGCTGGATGCAGCTTGCTTAGAAACGGAAGCCTGTTTGCAAACTAATCGCCATTTCTTTTTTGCTCGCCGCAGCCACCGACAAATCGGCATGTATGCCAAATGGCGATAACCCTAAGCCGATTGAAGGCAGACCTGGGTAGTTGCCTTTGATGTCATGGCGATAGCCGATGCGAATTTGCGCCCAACGCCATGCGTCAAACTCCGCACCCAAACGCACGTACTGCGCATCTTTGCTAAAGCCCGTCAGCAAAGCCTTGTTCGGCGTTAAATCCAAATCTATGCCCGAACTCGTTTTCGGTGTTTCGTAGCTCACGCCCAAGGTCGCCAAAGGTTTGGCTTCGATGCGATTACCCAATGCAGTTGTGCCGCTGCTCGGAATCAAATTTTTAATCGCTAAACCTGCTTTGATTTGAGTATCGGCTTCACGCTGAAAAGTCTTCGCTGCGCCCACATCCATGCTGAACGCGCTGAAATCTTTTTTGCCTTGATTCAAAGAAATTTGCGTGTTGTTTTGCGCGCCTTGATTGAAATCGTAACTACTGTATTGGGTAAATTTCGGCACGATACCAATATCCAAATCGTAGAAATTATCGAAGTGACGCGCGGCGGCGATACCGATGTCTTTAGCGATTACACCACGTACCGACATCGTTGAAGCCAAGCCTGTGACTTTTCCCCCAGCCGCAGCATTATTTGCCGTCGTACAGGCCGCTGCGTTACCGCGCGAACATGCGGTTAAATTCGTCGCCAAATTGTTAATCGTGGCTTGATCCCCCGCAGCGTAATTAAATTGCGCACCCAGTTCAGCGCGACCATCGACATACAAAGAGAAGGCATAACGGTTGCTAGGAATCGACAACACCATGCCCGCCAACGCATTGCCAGAAAGGGTTTTAGCATTAACTGCAACCAAGCTGTTATTAAAGTTCGTTAGTGCAATACCCGCTGCATTCGCGTTAGCAGCCGTTTGATTCGCATTAAAAGTATTGAGTGCCGCAGTTAACGCCGTTGAATTGTTACTCAAAGTTGTGGTGTCGTTTTGCAAACTTTGCGGGTCTAACAAACGCAGTGCAACAATCGGAGCTTCCAAAGAAAAACTGTCGTTTTGTTTGCTTGAAGCTAGCATCGCCGCGTTATGAAACACCGCGTTGCTATTGTCCGAAGTCGTTACGCCTGTACCCCCCATCGCCAGCGCGCGCGGATCAAATGTGCCGTCTTGTGCATACGCCGAAGCGCACACCAAAGAGAGTGTTGCGATACTAAGTTTCAAGGTGTGTTTCATTTTTTGCTCCCCATTTAAGTAAAAGTTATGTGCGACGAATAGATTGTAACGACCAAACTAAAAACCTTGTGTTCCTTGAATAGCTAGGCACTCAAAGTGATTGACTCGCTAAAATTTTTAGGCTTTGCCTATCATGCCGCTGGTGGGTGAACTGGGACTCGCGCTATACAATTTTTTCGGCATCCGTCCTGCCAAATAGGCTTCGCGTCCCGCTTGCACGGCTTTATTCATCGCACTCGCCATCAGCACGGGATTTTTTGCGCCCGCAATCGCGGTGTTCATCAACACACCCGCGCAGCCCAGTTCCATTGCAATTGCCGCGTCTGATGCTGTGCCCACGCCCGCATCGACGATAACGGGAACGCTCACTCTGTCCATAATAAGTTGCAGATTCCACGGATTCAAAATGCCCATGCCCGAACCGATTAACGATGCCAACGGCATGATGGCGACGCAGCCAATATCTTCTAATTGTTTGGCGATGATGGGGTCATCCGAGGTATAGACCATCACTTGAAAGCTTTCACTCACCAGCGTTTTAGCGGCGGCAAGGGTTTCGATGACATTGGGATACAGCGATTGTGGGTCGCCCAACACTTCCAGTTTCACCAGCGAATGACCATCCAATAATTCACGCGCCAAACGCAACGTGCGCACCGCATCATCGGCGGTGTAGCAACCTGCCGTATTGGGTAAATAAGTGAATTTCGACATCGGCACGGCATCGAGCAGATTCGGCTCGTTGGCATTTTGTCCGAGGTTGGTGCGGCGAATTGCCACGGTAACAATCTCCGCGCCGCTGGCATCTAATGCCGCGCGCGTCTCGGTGAAATCTTTGTATTTTCCCGTACCAACCAACAAGCGAGATTGATAAGTTTTGCCCGCGATAACTAAAGTGTCGTTCATGTTTTTCAGGATTGATGTATTGATGATGTAAGTCGGATAAGCCGCGTCATGCGACCCGCTGGTCTGGTGTGTTCGAGCGGCGTTGGCTCGTACGTTATTCAGCCACCGCCCACCGCAACCACCAGTTCGAGCTGGTCGCCATTGGCTAATGACACATTCGCATAAGTGCTGCGCGGCACGATTTCGCCGTTGCGCTCCAGCGCGATGCGTTTGCCGGTGTAGCCTAAGTGCGCGATGAGTTCGGCAAGGTTTAGAGCCGCAGGAAATGTTTGGCTTGCGCCGTTAATGGTTAAGGTAATCACTACGAGGACGGTCCGTGTTAGAATGCGCGCCGCATTTTACACGCGGGTGTAGTTCAATGGTAGAACGGCAGCTTCCCAAGCTGCATACGAGGGTTCGATCCCCTTCACCCGCTCCATATTCAGCCTGCTTTTGCAGGCTTTTTCATGTTTACTGCAATGTCCTAAATGGTTTACGCGAAGACGCGTGCCAGTTCTGCACCAGGATTGTCGGCACGCATAAAAGCTTCGCCGACTAAAAATGTTTGCACGTTTTGCGCGCGCATTTGTTGCACATCGGCGGCGGTAAAAATGCCGCTTTCGGTCACGACAATGCGATCATTAGGAATGCTTGCCAGTAAGTCCAACGTGGTTTGCAAGCTCACTGCAAAAGTGCGCAAATTGCGATTGTTAATGCCGATGAGCGGGGTGTTAAGTTGCAGCGCGACATCCAGTTCGGCAGCGTTGTGCACCTCCACCAACACCGCCATGCCAAGCTGTTGCGCAACCGCCTCGAATGCTTGCATTTCATCCAATGACAAGGCGGCGGCAATCAGCAAAATCGCATCAGCATTCATCGCGCGCGCTTGATAAATTTGATATTCATCAACGATAAAATCTTTGCGCAATACGGGCAAATCACACGCCGCACGCGCCTGTTGCAAATAGGCGGCACTGCCCTGAAAAAACTGCTGGTCAGTCAACACCGACAAACACGCCGCGCCATGTTCGGCATAGCTTGCCGCGATGTCAGCGGGATTAAAATTTTCACGAATGATGCCTTTGCTGGGACTGGCTTTTTTAATCTCAGCAATCACGGCAGGTTTGCCAGCAGCAATTTTGGCGCGTATCGCAGCAACAAAATCACGCGTAGGTGCGGCTTGCAGCGCATCTAAACGCATCACAGCAAGTGGGTTTTGCAGCTTAGCAGCAGCGACTTCTTGCGCTTTAACAGCGAGGATTTTATTCAGGATGTCAGACATTGCAGTGCGCGGATTTTTCGAGGGCGCGCATTCTAGCACTTGAGGTAAAATGCGCGCTTTGCCAAATCAGCCCTCCCTTTTATGAGCGATATAAAAGCCTATATGCAGCAAGTCGGTATCAACGCGCGCGCCGCGTCACGCCTGATGGCGATGGCGGACACCGCGACTAAAAATCGCGCGCTGCTCGCTATCGCCGAGGCGATTTTGTCTAGCCGCGCACAGCTCATCGCAGAGAACGCGAAAGATGTCGCGGCGGCAAAAAACAATGGTTTGGATGCTGCATCGTTAGATCGTTTAACCATCAACGACAAAACTATTAACGAGATTGCCGAGGGCTTGCAACAACTCGCCGCTTTGCCTGATTTAATTGGCGCGATTAGCGATTTAAGCTATCGCCCGTCGGGCATACAAGTGGGCAAAATGCGTGTGCCGTTGGGTGTGATAGGCATCATTTACGAGTCGCGTCCTGACGTGACCGCCGATGCCGCCGGGCTGTGTTTGAAGTCGGGCAACGCGGCGATTTTGCGCGGCGGCTCGGAGGCGATTCATTCCAATCAAGCCATTGCCGCCTGCGTTCATGCGGGGCTGCGCGCGGCGGGCTTGCCTGAGACAGCGGTGCAAGTGGTCAACACCACCGACCGCGCGGCAGTAGGTGAACTTATCACCATGCAAGAGTACGTCGATGTCATCGTGCCGCGCGGCGGCAAAAGTTTAATTGCACGCATCAGTGCGGAGGCGAAAGTACCTGTCATCAAACATCTAGATGGCATCTGCCACGTGTATATCGACGCTGAAGCGAACATCAATAAAGCCATCGTCATTGCCGACAACGCTAAGACACATCGTTACGGCGTGTGTAACGCGATGGAAACCTTGCTGGTGCATGAAAAAGTGGCGGCTCTCGTGTTGCCTAAACTGTGCAAAATTTATCTGGATAAAGGCGTGGAGCTGCGCGGTGATGCAGCCGCGCGTGAGCTGATTCCTGCCATGAAAATCGCCACTATTGATGATTGGCGCACCGAATATCTCGCGCCGATTTTGAGCGTGCGCATCGTCGCCAATTTGGATGAAGCGATAGACCACATCAACACTTACAGCTCGCAACACACCGACAGCATCATCACGGAAAATTACACCAAGGCGATGCGCTTTTTGCGCGAAGTCGATTCCAGCAGCGTGATGGTGAACGCTTCAACACGTTTCGCCGACGGCTTTGAATATGGCTTGGGCGCGGAGATTGGTATTTCCACCGACAAAATTCACGCGCGCGGCCCAGTCGGATTGGAAGGTTTGACCTCGCAAAAATATATCGTGCTGGGTAGCGGGCAAATTAGAAGTTAAGCCGTTATTGGCATGAAAATGGCAATCCAGCGATTTTATTAAATAGGCAGTTTGGTTTGGTCCTCGCGCTGCGAGGATTTTTTGATGACTGGACTCCCGCCTAGGCGGGAATGACGGTTGAATAAAGTGGAGAAAATATGAGTTCAATTATGGAAGTTAAAGTCCCCGCCATTGGCGATTTCAAAGGTGTAGCGGTCATCGAATTATTCGTCAAAGTCGGCGACACCGTGGCAGCTGAACAATCTTTGCTCACACTGGAAACCGACAAAGCGGCGATGGAAGTTCCCGCGCCGTTTGCGGGTGTCGTGAAAGAACTCAAAGTTAAAATCGGCGACAAGGTTTCTGAAGGTTCGCTGATTTTGCTGTTGGAAAGCAGTGCTGCCGCACCTGCGCCAGAGGCAAGCAAGCCCAC
>Ga0105164_10000374_pt1 | contig 32831 bp, 30 predicted proteins | sample VDWuncwatermetaG_FD_89674 | JGI IMG/M metagenome (GOLD analysis project Ga0105164, IMG submission 89674) | Wastewater microbial communities from Netherlands to study Microbial Dark Matter (Phase II) - VDW unchlorinated drinking water | ecosystem: Environmental > Aquatic > Freshwater > Drinking...
GACAATCTTCGTCACCGATTCAGAAATACAGCCCCGAAGGGGCGTTGTATTTCTGAATAATTAGAAAAGATTGTCGGAAAAAGACAACCCGTGGTTGAAAAAATTCGTTTCCAAAAACGATGATATTATTGAATACAATATGATTCCTAAAGACATCTTAGAGAAAATTTTGCGCATTGACATTACGACCAACCGCTTAGTGACGGATGTGTTCGCGGGCGCGTATCACAGCGTCTTTAAAGGCCGGGGCATGGAATTTGATGAAGTGCGTGAATATCAGCCAGGGGATGATATCCGTGCCATTGATTGGAACGTCACTGCCCGCACCGGTTTTGCCCATATTAAAAAATACGTGGAAGAGCGCGAGCTTACCGTCATGATCCTGGTGGATGCCTCCGCATCGGTGCATTTTGCCTCCACTAATCAAATGAAAAATAAATTGGCCGCGGAGATTGCCGCGGTACTGGCATTTGCCGCTATCCGCAATAATGACAAGGTTGGGCTCTTGATGTTCACTGATGAACCGGAGCTTTTTATCCCGCCTAAAAAGGGTAAAAGCCACGTGCTAAGGGTCATCCGTGAGATTTTATATTTTAAGCCCAAGGCCAAAGCCACTAATTTGCCCAAGGTGCTGGAATTTTTGACAAAGGTGCTCCGCCGCAAATCAACGGTTTTTATTATTTCTGATTTTTTAGATTCCAACGCTGATTACGCACCCATGCGTAAATCCATGCGAATTGCCAATCAACACCATGATTTAATTGCTATTACCCTGACAGACCCCCGGGAAATTGATTTACCGGATTGTGCTTTGGTTGAAGTAATGGATGCGGAAACAGGTACCAGGATGGTCATTGATACTTCTAATGAACGCCTGCGTCAGGAATATCATACAAAAGCGATTAGTTTCATCAAAAACCGCGATCGTTTATTTGATGCCATCGGTATTGACCATATTGATATTTCAACAGATGTGCCTTACACCAAAGCTCTGGTAAGCTTTTTTGCCCAAAGGCGTCATCGGTTAGCAAGATAAGATGTAAATATTGTCATTCCCGCGAAAGCGGGAGTGTGGACGGCTGACATCGATATATTTTCCTGCTAAAATCTGCCGTTCATGCTGGAAACGTTGGTACCAAAAAAATCTGGTCACGCGAGAAGATTAGCCGAAGGCAACGGTACAGATTTCTATACGCAGGAAAACATATCGATATCAGCCTGCTAATGGTTTGCCACATTACCACGGTGAAATAAATGAATGATATTAGAGATGTCAAACCGCCTGTTAATATGCTTGATTTATGGTGGCTGCTATTGTGTCTGCTGATTTTAATCGCACTTGCTGCCGGCATTTATTTTTTCCTCCGTCATAAAAAATCTCCCCCAGTACCCCTTAAGCCGCAGGTCCCTGAATTGCCGTCTTGGGAAAAAGCATATCAACAACTGGAAGCCTTGCGTCAGGAAAATTTATTAGATAAGGGTCTTTTTAAAGAGTTTTTTACGAGGGTGGCTGATATCGCGCGCCATTATATGGAAAACCGTTTTAATATCCGCGCCCCGCATATGTCTACAGAGGAATTTTTGTATTATTTAGGAATTACCGGCCATTTGAATGAACCACAAAAAAAAGCTTTGAAGGAGTTTTTAAATTCCTGTGACATGGTTAAATTCGCGAAATACGCCCCGACTCCCATCGAGGCGTTAAAGAATTTTGATTTAGCCAAAAGGCTGGTGGATGATACCCGAGTTTAAAACACCCTTAGTTTTGGCTTTGATCCCGTTGCTCTTAGGTTTTTTTTGGTATGAGCACAAACGCCGGGAAGGCACATCGTTTAGATTTTCTTCATTGTTTTTGATGCGCCAGATAGGAACTACCTGGCGCGTGCGATGGAGTTTTTTGTCTTGGGTTTTAAGGGCACTGGTTTTAGTTTTACTATTAATTGCCTTGGCGGGCCCAAGAAAACTTTTGGCACAGTCCAAATTAAGCAGTGAAGGCACCTGTATTGTTTTGGCGCTGGATGTGTCCGGCAGTATGTCTGCCGAGGATTATGTAATCAACGGTCAGAGGATCAGCCGTTTGGATATTATTAAGAGAACGGTTGAAAATTTTGTAAAGCAGCGTACAGACGATCGGCTGGGACTGATTGTTTTTGGCTCCCAGGCATATACGGTGTGCCCATTGACCACGGACCATGAGTGGTTATTGGAAAATTTAAAGCAGGTCCGTATCGGTGTCATTGAGGACGCGACAGCCATAGGTTCCGGGATCGCCACGTCTTTATTACGGTTAAGAGACAGCAAGGCTAAATCCAGGGTCATCGTGCTTTTGACTGACGGGGTCAATAATTCCGGTAAGATCCAGCCACTGGATGCTGCTAAAATGGCCCAGGCTTTGGGTATAAAAATTTACACGATAGGTGCCGGGACCAGGGGGATCGTGCCGTTTCCGGTGACAGATGAATTTGGAAACCGTCATTATGAGCAAGCGCAGTTCGACTTGGACGAGGACACTCTTAAAAAAATCGCGGTGATGACGCAAGGAGAATATTTCCGTGCCGCGGATACCGAATCCTTGCGTCATATTTATGTTGAGATCGATAAGCTTGAAAAAACTAAAATTGAGGGAAAAGGCTATAAGCAATATGAGCCGTTATTTTGGTATTATGTTGCCGCGGCCCTTGCCTTATTAGCATTGGAAATAATTTTAACTAATACTGTATTCTTAAAAATCCCATGATCTTTGCCAACAACCAAGCCTGGCATTTACTTTTGTTCCTGCCTTTGTTCGCCACGGGCTTATATTTTTTTTATCAACACCGATGCAAGATGATGTCGCGTTTTGCCCAAGAACATCTTATCGAGACCCTTGCTCAAAGTTTTAGCTTGAAGCTTTACAGATTGAAAGCCATATTTTTAATGGCTGCCTTTGTGCTCATGGTTGCTGCTTTAAGCCGTCCTCAATGGGGATATCATATACGCGCCGTCAAACGCCATGGCCTGGATATTATGGTTGTGATTGACGTCTCAAAAAGCATGTTGACTCAGGATGTCCTACCCTCACGCCTTGAACGGACCCGGCTGGCTGTCAAAGATTTGGTCATGAAATTAAATGGCTCGGACCATATAGGCCTGATCGCTTTTGCAGGGGACGCGATGGTGATGTGTCCATTAACTTACGACTATAACGGATTCTTATTAAGCTTGGATGATTTAAGTGTTAATTCCATCCCACGTGGAGGGACAAATATTTCCCAAGCCATTGATGAAAGTGTCAAGGCCTATCAAGGCAGACCGGATTCTGATAAAGCTGTTGTGTTAGTGATGGACGGGGAAGATGAAGAGGGCAATGCCGTGGATGCTGCCCGTAAGGCTAAGGAAAAAGGAGTACGAATTTTTACGGTTGGGGTCGGCACCAGGGAAGGGGATTTGATTCAAGTGACCAATGCCAACGGACAAACTGAATTCCTGAAAGATGCGGATGGTAATGTGGTCAAGTCCCGTTTGAATGAGCATTTGCTTGCGCAAATCGCGTATATCACAGGCGGTGCTTATGTCCGCAGTGGGGGGGGGCAGTTTGGTTTGGATTATTTGTATGACCGGCAATTATCGAAATTAAAGAAACATGATGCAGAGGCAAAAATGGCCCGTCTTTACGATGAACGTTTCCAGTGGCCGTTGACCCTGGCGTTCGGGTTCTTATTAGCCGAGGCTTTATTTTTAAACAGGAAACGAAATGCATAGCATGAAAAAGGAACACAAGAATACATTTTTTCAAGGCCGGACGCAATATCCCCTGTTGCTTGCTCGGCGAACCAAACTCCAATGCGTACGGAGACAAGGAGCACTCGGCCCTACGGGCTTGCTATTCGCAAACAAGCCCTCGGGCCTATGGGGTAGCAGGCCTTTCAAGAATATATTCTTGTATTCCTTTTTATCCATACTTATCCTTCTTGTTCCTACAAAAGTATTTGCATCCGTAGCAAGTGAAGTCAACAAGGCCAATGGTTTGTACAAGCAGGGCAAATTCGATGATTCCCTTAAACTTTATCAAGAGGCTTTAGATAAGGATGATAAGTCCCCGATCATCAAATATGATTTAGGCACAGCTTTGTATAAGAAGGGAGATTATGCAAAGGCTTTGGGGTATTTAGAGCAAGCTGCCCAGGAAAAAAATATCAAAATAAAACCTAAGGTGGAGTATAATTTAGGTAATGTTCTTTACAAGTCAGGCGTCCAAAAAGAAAATACCAATGTTGATGAAGCCATCAAGTCACTGCAAGAGGCTTTAGGGCAATATGTCCAATGCGTAAGGGATGATCCCAAGGATTCCGACGCAAAATTTAATGAGGATTTTGTTAAAAAGGAAATTGAGCGATTAAAAAAGAAAAAACATCAAGAGCGGCAGCAAAGCCAACAGCAACAAAAGCAAAACCAAAAACAACAGAACCAACAAAATCAACAAAACCAGCAGGGTCAACACAAGCAGCAGGAGAATCAGCGATCTTCCGCTGCATCTGAGGCTCAAAAACAAAAGAATGCTCAAGAACAGGCTGAGGAGAGTCAAAAAGAACTCGATCGCAAGCAAGCCGAAGATCTTCTGGAAGAGTATCGAGAGAACGAAGAGCCCAAGAAACTTTTAAATTATATGCCTAAAAAGATAGATGATAGACCTGTGTTAAAAGATTGGTGATGGTCACGACATGGATGAATAGCTATTATGTGTGAGGCACAATAAGGAATTTTTTGCCAAATGTCTGCGAGGCTTTACGGCAAGAATGTTCCAAATGAAGAGAATTTTTAGAACATTGTTACCGTAAACCGAAGCAGACGGCAAAAATATTCCGTGCCGAATACATAATAGCTATTCATCCATCATGCGTGTCTGGATTCCCGCTTTCGCGGGAATGACAAAATGTTACAAGGAATGGTAAAATGAAAAAGTTTGTCTCATTTTTTATTATACTGATAGCCACAAGCAGTATTTTATGGGCTGATGCGATAACCTTTGAGGCCGCGGTTAATTCTCCTCGAATTTCCTTAGATGAAGTCCTGCAACTGACCTTGACTTTGACCGGAGTCAATCAAAATTTGGATCCCATCAATTTGCCCGTGCTCAACGGATTTTCTGCCAAATACTTGGGCCCGTCAACCAGTGTATCCATCGTTAACGGCGATTATCACAGCGAGCGGTCTTTTATTTATAATTTATTTCCCAATAAGGTCGGCCGATTTCAGATTCCGGCTATCAGTGCCACCATTGCCGGGCACACGTACACGACTAAACCTATTGATGTTGAAGTTTTCGAAAGCTTTGCCCAAGCCCAAGCTTCCAATGGGATATCCGTTCAAAATTCAGCCCCCCGTGCTGAAAGTCTTAAAGATAAGGTCCTGATCATGGTCTCAGTCGACAAAACTGATGTGTATTTGAATCAGCGTATTCCCTTAACTATTAAACTTTTAGTCAATGACGTCCCCCTACGTGATATTCAATATCCGCTGTTTGATAAAACAGGGCTCGTAGTTGATGATTTTGAAAAACCACAGCAAAGTTCTGGGGTAATCAACGGGGTGAGATACGATACGGTTGAGTTTAAGACTAATATTTATCCTAATCGTTTAGGTGATCTGCCCATCGGTCCGGTACAAATTCAAGGTAATGTTCTCTATAAAACTAATCAGGAAAACCCTTTTAACCAGGACAATAGTTTTTTGGGGGCAAATGTTTTTAATAATTTTTTTGATTCCTATGCCACCCGTCCTGTGACCGTGACGTCTCAACCCATTCTATTGCATGTTTCTCCGCTTCCAAGCGAGAACCGTCCGAATGACTTCTCCGGTGCGATTGGGCAATCTTTTGATTTTCAAGTCAATGTTTCTCCTTTACACCTCAAGGCTGGCGATCCGTTGACCTTGAAGATGGATGTAAAAGGTAGTGGCAATTTTAAGCATTTAAAAATGCCTGTGTTTCAAGCCCCTGGATTTAAGTCCTATGAGCCTCAAATCAAGGATACAGGAGATGAAAAAACAGCTGATGAAGTAATTATTCCGACCTCCGCGGGGATCAAGGAAGTGCCTGCTTTGCATTTTTCCTATTTTGATATTTCCATCAACGGCTATAAAACGGTCACTCAGGGACCTTTTGCTATTCAAGTCATGGCGCCCGGCCCTGATCAGGATTTTAAGGCAGTCGGGTTTTCTGATGTGAGCCGTGAACCCTCTTTGCCACTTTCGAATCAATTCTCTTTTGGGAAAATGTTTAATAATATCTACAAAATTCTAAGAAAACTTTATGGATCAATTTGGTTCTGGGTTAGCTTGGGATTTATTTTTACGGCAGGACTTGTCTTTTTCTTATGGCGTTGTTTTCAAGATCGCCTTGAGAATGATCCTGCCTTTGCCCGTAGGCTCAAAGCTGTTAAAGAAGCCAGGCAAGCTTTGATTCAAGCAGGGGAGTATATTTCCAGGGCCAAAACTAAAGATTTTTATGCGCTTTTATCCAAAGTTTTACGAGATTATTTGGCTAATAAATGGCATCAAACCTCAGCGGCTTTGAGTGTAGAAGAAATTTTAGACCGTTTAAAATCAGCCAAGATCGATGAAGCCCGCATCATCCAGCTCAAGACCCTATTGGAGCAGGCTGATCTCGTTTGTTTCGCCGGGACTGAACGCAGTTCGACTAATATGCGCGCGGACCTATCTCAAATACAAGATTTAATCGTTCATCTTGAGAAATTTTTAAAATAAATATTCCCTGGGATTTTTCATTTAATTTCTTCTAAAATTATTTGTGCCGCGCGCAGGCTGGCGCCGGGCTCATCTAAGGATGTCTTAATCGCTGTTAATTGATCAACGATGTCCGGGTTGTGTAAAGCGTCTTCAACGGCATGGGCGATCCGGGCCGCGGTTGCATCGTTTTGGATCAGTTCTTCAACTATTTTTTTTCCAGCCACGATATTGACTAACCCGATATAGGGGATTTTGATGAGGACTTTTGCTATTGCATAGGTTACCCATGAAGTTTTATAAATGATAACCATCGGTTTTTTGAGCAGGGCAGTCTCCAGGGTGGCAGTGCCGGAAGCTACAATGACAGCATCCATCGCATTAATTCCATCATAGATAGGTCCATCGTAAATTTTAATGGGAATATCTATCCTTGTGTCATTGCGAGGAGCGAAGCGACGAAGCAATCTCTTAAAAAAGATTGCCACGTCGCCTTCGGGGCCTCGCAATGACACTTTTATTTGATCTTCAATGAGTTTAAAAGGGATAGAGGACGCCTTGAGTAAAATGAACTGGCGTTCTTTGTTTTGTTTAAAAAGTATTTGAGCCGCTTCAAGCATTAGCCTTAAGTGACGTTCGACTTCTTTGGCGCGCGAGCCCGGCATAAGGCCTATGGTGGTTTTGCCGGCAGAAAGTCCAATGTTTTTCAGGACTTCTGTCTGGTCTTTGTAGACGATGATCTCATCCACCAAAGGATGCCCCACGTAATCAACCTTCATGCCGTATTTGCTATAAATGCCTTGCTCAAAAGGGAACAATACGATCATGCGGTCGACTAAATTTTTGATCTTTAAGACCCTTTTTTCTCTCCAGGCCCAGACTTGGGGGGAAATATAGTAGATGATTTTTAGTCGGGGGCGGGAATGACAAATTCTTCGTTTTTTGATTTCTTTGGCCAGGCGCATATTAAATCCGGGATAATCAACCAGGATGACACAATCAGGGGGGTCTAAGTCAATTTGTTTTAAAGTTTGATCAAATATTTTTTTGATGCGGCTTAAATTTTTGACAACCTCGGCAATACCGATCACCGCAAGCTCAGTGATATCCGTAAAACATTTAACCCCTGCTTCCTGCATATACTCGCCGCCGATGCCGCTCAGCCGCAGGGTGGGATCAAGTTCTTTTAAAGCGCGGGCCAATCCCGCGGCACGCATATCACCCGAAGGTTCACCAGCGATGAACATAATATGATTATTCTTCATTGTCATCACAACTTTACACATTCGAAGCAACAGGGAATATTGATCATAATAAGTTTTGACGATGTTCCCATATTTTTTGGGTGATTTCCAAAGCTACTTTCAAGGCCTCACGGCCTTCAATACCGGAGACTTTAGGCCTTTGGTCTTCGCGTACACAGTCGAGAAAATGCTCGAGTTCTTTTTTGAGCGGTTCTTCTTTTTCAATGGGGATACTACGTTTGTGAATGCCGCGCTCATCCTTGCTGTAGATACTGGCTTCCTGCTTGGCGTAGTCCAGAGAGATATAAGCGTTTTTAGTGAATAATCGGATTTTTCGGGTGACTTCCGGCGAAATACGGCTGGCAGTGACATTGCATACGCAGCCATTAGTAAAAGTCAGACGGGCATTAGCGATATCTTCTTTATCCGTTAAAACATTGATACCTACCGCTTGAATGTCTTTTAAGGGAGATTTCACCAATCCCAATATAATGTCGATATCGTGGATCATGACATCCATGACGACACCGATATCCAATGAACGGTTGGGGAATAAATTAAGCCTGTGGCATTCAATAAATAAAGGGTTTTGGGCAATGGGTTCAATGGTGGTAAAAGCACTGTTAAAGCGTTCCACATGCCCGATCTGCAGTTTGAGATTTTTTTGATCCGCTAATTTAATAAGCTCATCAGCTTCTTCCAAAGCATACGATATGGGTTTTTCAACAAATGCATGAACGCCTTTATTAAGGAAATAGGAAGCGATTGCAGCATGGGTGATCGTGGGCGTGCATATGCTGACCGCATCGATCTGGCCGGGAATTTCATGGTAATCTTGGACGAACGGCACGTGGTATTGGCGGCCAAGAGCTTTTGCATGATCCAGGTGGTGATCGCAAATGGCCACGATATTAGCTTTGTTCTTCAGGGCATGAAGGGTCTTTAAATGACGTTGGCCTAAAAATCCGCAACCGACCAAAGCGATATTTATTTTCTTCATAACATCAACAATAACAAAGCCCTCGACAAATGTCAAACACCATGCTAAATTACGACTTCTTATGAAAAATTACTTAAAGTTGTTAGAGTTTCTTAAAGGCCAACAAGGTCGTTTTGGCGTAGCCATTATTTTTATTATTCTCTCCTCATTGTTCGAGGGAGTGCAGTTGACTTTTATTTTACCTGTGGTTGACCGTATTTTTGAAAATAAGCCAATTGTCATTCCTAATAAAGTCCCTGCCTTTCTTGCTCACATAGTTGACAAACTTAACAGCATGGATGTCCAAACTTTATTTTGGATGACTCCCTTGTGCTTTATAATACTTTTTAGTATCAAACAAGTGGTGTTGTTTTTTTCGGATTATTTAATGAATGATATAGCCCAGGCGGTGATGCGCGATGTGCGTTCCCGTCTTTTTGAGCGCATACATACTTTATCGTTGGACTACTTTAGCCGTAAGCGCACCGGTGAGCTGGTTTCCCGCATTACCAATGATGTCGGTACCATTGAAAACGCAATCTCTTATGCGGTGACAGATATATTCAAACAGCCGTTTTTGATTCTGGTTTTTATGGGTATTTCTTTCATGGTCAACACCAGGGGCACATTGTTTGTACTTTGGTTGTTCCCTTTAATCGGCTGGCCTATGGCATTAATAAACAAGAAATTACGTAAAATTGCCAAAAATACGCAGGAAAAAATGGCGGACATTAATTCACTTTTAATGGAGACTATATCGGGTGTGCGCATACTTAAGGCTTTTGGCACGGAAAAATACGAGATCCAGCGTTTTCGACACCAGAATTATGATTATTATAAATTACGCATGAAAACCTTCCGTAATATGAACCTTATGGGGCCTATTACAGAAATGATGGGCGCTCTTTGCGGAATGGCGATACTTGTCATTTTAGGCAGACAGGTGTTGAAAGGCCATCTGTCCTTTGGTGTTTTTATGCTCTCCATGATCGCAATTACTCAGGTCATACGCCCTATCAAACGCATGGCCAATGTGCTGACGATTATTCAGCAAGCTTTGGTTGCCAATGTGCGCATTTATGAAGTATTGGACACTAAGCCAACAGTGGTGGAGAAAGTTGATGCTGTTGAGTTCGAAACTTTTAAGGACAAAATCGCGATTGAAGGGGTTAATTTTCATTATGATACGGATTCCGGAAATGTTTTGCAGGATATTAATTTGACCATCAAAAAAGGGGAATTGGTGGCTATGGTGGGCCCCACGGGTTCCGGCAAATCCACCCTGGTTAATTTAATCCCGCGTTTTTATGATGTTACCCAGGGCCGTATTTTATTCGATGGGGTGGATGTCAAAGATGCTTCTTTTAAATCTTTACGCGGCCAGGTGGGCATTGTGACCCAGGAGGCGATTCTTTTTAATGATTCGGTCAAAAATAATATTGCTTATGGCACCTTTGATGTGACCATGGAGCAGATCCAACAGGCTGCCCAAATGGCTTTTGCTGATAAATTTGTTGAAAAAATGCCTAAGGGTTATGACACGTTTATTGGGGACCGTGGTTTCAGGCTTTCGGGGGGAGAAAAGCAGCGCCTGACGATCGCGCGGGCTATATTAAAGAACCCGCCGATCTTGATATTGGATGAAGCGACTTCTCAGCTGGACTCTGAATCAGAAAAATATGTGCAGGAAGCCTTAGACAAGCTGATGCAAGGGCGTACGGTCATTGCTATTGCTCACCGTTTGTCTACCATTATGAAAGCCGATAAAATTGTGGTGCTGGAACATGGGAAAATGGTGGGGGTAGGCAAGCATGATGATCTGTTGTTTTCTTGTCCCTTATACCGCAGGCTCTATGAAACACAGTTTCGTACTTCCGAACAACAGTAAAATTTCATTGCAAAAACATAAGTCTTTGTTATAGTAAATGTTCAATTTAACCCCAATGGCCGCCTTTGAGGGCATGAGGCTCAGATCAAAGGCCGGTTGAAACTAAAAGTTCCGCCTTGACCTGGTTGCAATACAATCCGCCGGCGGGATACAGAAGAGAGGAAGTAAACGTTTATGGCAACAGAATTGATCAAGAAGTTATTAGAAGCAGGCGTGCATTTCGGTCATCAAAGCCGTCGCTGGAATCCCAAAATGAAAAGATTTATATTCGGGGAACGCGGCGGTATTTATATTATTGACCTTGAAAAAACGGTGGACCAGCTTAATGCCGCGCGTGATGCCATCCGTGAGATCGCGGCCAAAGGCGGTAAAATTCTTTTTGTAGGCACCAAGAAACAAGCCCAGCAGGTTATTGAAGAAGAAGCCCTGCGCTGTGAAATGTTCTATGTCAAGAACCGCTGGATGGGCGGTCTTTTGACCAATTTGGAAACCGTCAAGAAATCCGTGAGGAAATTGATTGATATAGAAAAAATGGAAACCAACGCTACCTTAGATCGTTTGACAAAAAAAGAAGCTTCTTTATTAATGAAAGAAAAAGAGCGTTTGGTCCGTGATTTAGGCGGTATTCGCGAAATGGGAGTGCCTCCTCAAGGTATTTTTATCGTGGATACCAAAAAGGAGGAAATTGCCGTGGCTGAGGCCAATCGCTTAAGTATCCCGGTTTTTGGTCTTATAGACACCAATTCCGACCCTGATCTAATCCAATATCCTATTCCGGGCAATGATGACGCGGTCAAATCTATTAAATTTATCACCGGTTTGATGGTTGATAGCCTGATCGAAGGCCGTCGTGAATTTTTAGCGGGCAAGAAAGTGCAGCATGAAGCACAAGCCCAGGAAGTGACAGTATGATGGCAACAACAGCGGATGATATCAAGCGCCTGAGGGAAGAAACTTCCTGCGGTGTTATTGATTGTAAGAAAGCTTTGGAAGAAGCCAAGGGTGATTTTAGTAAAGCTAAAGAGTTTTTACGCAAACGCGGGCTTGAAATGGCGGCCAAAAAAGGGAATCGTTTAGCCAAGGAAGGGCGCGTGGAAGCGTATATTCATCATGGCAACAAAATTGGTGTTGTAGTTGAAGTTAATTGCGAGACCGATTTCGTGGCCCGCAGTGAAGATTTTTGTAAATTCACGCGTGATGTGGCCATCCATATAGCCGCTTTAAATCCGAAATACATCAAAAAGGAAGATGTTCCGGTGGACGTACTAAAGCAAGAAGTAGACAAAGAAGCTTATATCAAGGCCAATTGTCTTTTAGCTCAAGCGTTTGTTAAAGATCCGGGTAAAAATATACAGGATTTATTAAATGAACTGGTGGCTAAGATCGGCGAAAATATTTTAGTGGGACGTTTTGTACGTTACAAAGTCGGGGAATAGTCCCCCTGAAAAAGACTGTCATCCTGAGCCCTTCGCTGCGCTCGAGGGCAGGCTCCGCGAAGGATCTTAAGACACCTTTAGATTCTTCGGCTTCACCTCAGAATGACGAAGGGAGTTAAAATCTTGAATAAAACACCTGTTTATAAGAGAGTATTGCTGAAATTAAGCGGGGAGGCTTTACTGGGGCGTCTTTTGCACGGTATTGACGCGGAAATGTGTGCGTCATTAGCCAGTGAAATAAAAGAAGTGCATGAGGCGGGTGTTGAAATGGCGCTTGTTGTCGGTGGCGGGAATATTTTTCGCGGCCAGGTGGAAAGCAAGCGTTTTGGTTTGGACCGTTCAGTGGCTGATTATATGGGCATGCTGGCCACTGTTATGAACGGTTTGGCCTTACAAAACGCGCTGGAGCAGATCGGCGTGCAGACAAGGGTCATGACAGCCATTCAAATGCATGCCATTGCCGAACCGTATATTTTACGCCGTGCCATACGCCATCTCGAGAAACGCCGCGTGGTTATTTTTGTGGCGGGTACAGGTAATCCTTATTTTACGACCGATACAGCCGCGGCTTTACGCGCGACTGAAATCGGATGCGATGTGATCATGAAGGCGACCAAGGTTGATGGTGTTTATTCGGCGGATCCTGTTAAAAACAAAGACGCTAAAAAATTTAAGAATTTGAAATTCATTGATGTTTTAAAGAAAGATTTGAAAGTGATGGACGCGACCGCCATCAGCATGTGCATGGACAATAGCCTGCCTATCATTGTGTTTGATCTTTTGCAGAAGGGCAATATAAAACGAGCTATTTATGGGGAAGAAATAGGGACCATTGTTCGATAATAGCGATGCCTAGCAAGAAACAGGGAATATTTTACGGTGAAGGAATTGGCACGATAGTAAGGTAAATCGGGTGGCCAACCAGGGGACATGGCTTTAGCCGTGTCCCCAAGCACGCTGCCAAGCGAACTAGGGTTGAAGGTGAAAGCACCCCAGGGAAATTACCTGACGCCTTACTACCCATTGGGGGAGATTCTTATGACCGCCAAAGAGATTTTAAGAGAGACAGAAGGCAAGATGAAGAAGACCATGGAAACCGTATTGCGCGAGTTTTCAGAGGTCCGCACCGGCCGCGCGCAGCCCGCTTTGGTTGAGGACATGCATATCAATTATTATGAAACTTCGACCCCCATCAAACAGCTGGCCGCGGTTTCATCTCCTGACCCCCGTCAGATCCTGGTTATGCCGTGGGATGTCAATGCTATTAAAGATATTGAAGCAGCCATTATTAGTTCCAAATTGGGTATCACGCCGGTTAATGACGGCAAAATGATCCGTTTGGTTTTTCCGCCGCTGTCTACCGAACGCCGGGAAGAATTCATTAGAGTTTGTAAAGATATGGCTGAGCGCGGACGTGTTACTTTGCGTTCCATCCGCCGCGATGCCAACGAAAAGATTAAGAAGATGCAAAGTGAAGGTCATGTCAGCGAGGATGATAAGTTTAAAGGCGAAGAAGAAGTACAGAAGATGACGGACCGTTTCATTAAAGAGATAGATGCTCTGCTGGAGCGGAAATCGAAAGAATTACGCGAAGTGTGATTGACGCAAGCGTTTGACGAGCAAGGAATAGGGAATTTAGACCCACTAGCTCACCCTGGTAGAGCACTACACTTTTAATGTAGGGGTACCGCGTTCGAGTCGCGGGTGGGTCACCATTTAAAACCCGCCTTAGATCTTTTTAGGAAAGATGGGCGGGTGGCGGAATGGCAGACGCGCATGCCTTAGGAGCATGTGGGGAAACCCGTGGAGGTTCAAGTCCTCTCCCGCCCATTTAGATCGATAGTTGGCGACATGATGCGGCGGTAATTCAGTTGGTAGAATGCCACCTTGCCAAGGTGGATGTCATGGGTTCGAGCCCCATTCGCCGCTCCAAATTTAATTTAGAAGGGGCGAGAAGCCAAGCCGAGCGCCACTGGTCCGAGCGAGGCTGGCCGGCTTCGGAGGAGGCCTGACGAATGTCAGGCCGGGGGAGAAGGAGCCCCATTCGCCGCTCCAGATTTTGTAGGTTTTAAGCAAAATATTTCTTCGGAGGATTTAATGAAAATTAGTGATTTTTTGTGCAAGGAAGCAGTTAATACTGATCTAAAATCTGAAACGAAGATGGATGTCATTTCAGAAATGGTGACGATGTTAGTTGACAGTGGAATCATTGAAAAGAAGTCTAAAAATAAAATAATAGAGGGTTTGATGGCCCGGGAGGCCATGGGCTCAACCGCCATAGGGCAGGGGATCGCGATCCCTCATACCAAATCAGATGCGGTGGGTGACTTAATTTCAGCTTTAGCCATCAGTAAAAAAGGTGTAAATTTTGATTCTCTCGACGGTGAACTAGCTTATATTTTTTTTCTCTTGATTGCGCCCTCTGATTCCGCCGGCCCGCATTTAAAAGCCCTTGCGCGTGTCTCACGCCTGTTGAAGGATAAATTTTTCCGCGAGAGCCTCAAAAATACCAAAACAGCCAAAGATGTCATGGATCTGCTTTCACAGGAAGATTCACGTATTGGTTAATCGATATTCATGTCACAAAAATTTTTTAAATGGCTTTATCCGGGCATTAAAGTCAAACGCTGGGTGTTTGCCTCATTGTTTGGCGTTTTAATCGTCGGGATTGGTGCTGTTTTCGCGGTTTACCCCTATCCATTTGTCAGCGGCTTTGGCATTGTTATCATCCTCTGCGGCATTTTTTTTATTGTGCTGGGTATGGGGAAGATGATCATTTCTCTGATCACCCTTTTTTTGCCCCAGCGCGAGAGGGACATTGTTGATATTCTTTATCAGCGCCGTTTTTTAGAGAGGGGCCCCAAGGTGGTGGCCATTGGCGGGGGGCAGGGTTTATCACATCTATTGTTGGGTTTAAAAGAATATACGTCTAATTTGACAGCCATTGTCACGGTGGCTGACAGCGGGGGATCCTCCGGGCGTTTACGCCAGGAATTTAATATCGTAGCCCCGGGTGATATCCGTAACTGTTTGGTGGCCTTGGCGGATGCTCCGGCATTGATGGGGGAGCTTTTTCAGTATCGTTTTGCTGAAGGGGATGGTCTTAAAGGACATAATTTCGGGAATTTGTTTTTGACCGCCATGGTGCAGATCACCAAGGGGGATTTTAAAAAAGCGGTTGAAGAGTCCAGCAAGGTTTTGGCGATCCGTGGAAAAGTGATCCCCTCCACGGTGCATAATGTGCATTTGGTCGCAGAGTACATGGACGGAAGTCAGACCCAAGGCGAGGCTAAAATTCCTCAGTCCAATGCTCAGATCAAACGCCTGTCATTATCTCCGCAAGATGCTACGCCAACGGATGATGCCCTGACAGCTATCGCACAGGCGGATATCATCGTCATGGGCCCGGGGAGTTTGTACACCAGCATTTTGCCTAATTTAATTATTAAAGGCATGACTGAGTCTATTGCCGCGGCTGTGGCGTATAAAATTTATGTTTGTAATGTGATGACCCAGCCGGGTGAAACGGACGGTTTTACCGCCTCTGATCATCTGCGCGTGCTGCTGGAACATACTGATCCAAAGCTTGTGGATGCCTGTTTGATCAATGATGCCGTTGTCAGCAACGAAGAAGCGTTGAATCGATACCGTAATGAAAATTCTTATCCCGTGGCTGCGGATGGCGATCACATTAAAGCTATGGGGATCAAGGTGATTGCCGCGGATCTTTTGAGCGTGGCTGATTATGTCCGTCATGATTCAAAGAAATTAACCCAGGCCTTGATAAAATTAATAGAAACACAGAGGGTTATAAAACGGTAAAGAAAATTTTTGTGTCATTGCGAGGAGCGCTTTTTGCAACGAAGCAATCTTTTTAAGAGATTGCCACGCCCTAAAAAACAGGGCTCGCAATGACACATGGTTCATCCATGTCTAAGATTGAAAAAGAACTGACCGTGGTCAATAAAAAAGGCCTGCACGCTCGTCCGGCGGCTTTATTTGTCAGTTTGGTCGAGAAATTTGACGTGACGGTGACCTTGGCTAAGGCTTCGGAGGTGGTCAATGGCAGATCTATTATGGGAATTCTGATGTTGGGAGCGGCGGAAGGGACTGTTTTGAAAATCACCGTAGAAGGTAACCAAGCGCCTGCGGCCATGGCGGAATTTGAAAAATTTTTTAGTAAACAAGAGGAAGAACCGGTTTCATGAGTGAAATCGTTTTAAAAGGGATTCCCGCGGCACCAGGTATTGCCTACGGCCAGCCATTTATCCTGGATAAGGGTGAATTCATAGTGCCCAAGCGTTCTATTTCTTCATCCGAAATAGATTCAGAAATTGCCCGTTTTGAAGAAGCTGTTAATAATGCCCGACGGGAAATTCATCACCTGAAGGCCAAAATCACGCAAGACTTAGGGGTAGGGCACGCGCAGATCTTTGACGCGCATTTGTTGGTTTTGCAGGACACGACCTTGCTTAATGGGGTCATCTCCGGTATACGTAAGACCAAATCTTCCGCGGAATATGTTTTTTTTACAGTCATCAAAAAATTCGTAGAAGCTTTTGCCCAAATGCCCGATGAATATTTACGTGAGCGTGCCTCGGATGTCAGCGATATCAGCAAGCGGGTTTTAAAACATTTGATGGATGAAAGCAAGCTGCATGATCTTGATAGTTTGCAGGATGATCTGATCATCGTAGCGCATGATCTATCTCCCTCGGATGCGGTGGGTATGTACAATAAAAAGATCAAAGGCTTTTTGACTGATATCGGAGGCAGGACTTCGCATACAGCCATTATCGCCAAGTCCCTTGGGGTGCCCGCGGTGGTTAGTTTAAAAGACGCGACACTCAGGATCACCCATCAGGATTATGTGGTCATCGACGGCCAAAAGGGCCTGGTGATCATTAATCCCTCTGTAGAAACCAAAGAACTGTATATTAAGGAACAGCATAAAATTACCGTATCTTTGGAAAAGCTTGACGATTTAAAGGATTTACCGGCACAGACCATAGATGGCAAAAGAATTTCTATCCTGGCGAATTTGGAATTGTCTTCGGAAATTCCTGCTGTACGCAAATACGGGGCTGAGGGAATAGGGCTTTACCGTACGGAATTTTTATATATGAATCGTCTGGATTTGCCCTCTGAAGAAGAGCAGTTCCAAGCCTACAGCCAGGTGGCCCGGGTTATCGCGCCCTGGGGGGTGACTATAAGGACACTTGACTTAGGGGGAGATAAATTTATTTCCAGCGTGCAGACGCCTAAGGACATGTCTCCATTTTTAGGATGCCGTGCCATCCGTTTTTGCCTGGAGCGTCCGGATATTTTTAAAACTCAGTTGAGGGCCATTTTACGCGCTTCAGTTCACGGGCGTATACAGATGATGTACCCTATGATTTCCGGTCTTGGGGAATTGCGTCAGGCGAATGCTATTTTAAACCAGGTCAAAACCTCTTTGAGGGATGAAAAAATTCCCTTTGATGAACAATTGAAGGTTGGCATTATGATTGAAGTCCCGGCGGCGGTGATGACTGCTGAGGCCCTGGCCCGCGAAACTCATTTTTTTTCCATTGGTACCAATGATCTGATCCAGTACACCCTGGCTATTGATCGCGTTAATGAAAAAACCGCGCATTTATATGAACCCGCGCATCCGGCGGTATTAAAAATGATACAAAAAACGATTGATGCCGGGCATAATGAAGGGATACACGTGGCTCTTTGCGGGGAAATGGCTTCTGATCCTCTGTTCGCTTTTTTGTTACTTGGGATGGGTATAGATGAATTCAGCATGTCCGCGGCCAGCATATTGACGGTCAAACGGATGATCCGTTCCGTGAAATTGCAAGATGCACAGCGTGTGGCTTATGAAGCCATGCAATTGGCCACGGGGCAGGAAGTCGAAGAATTCGTTGATATTCAACTGCGTAAATTTTTACCAATATGAAAGCTTTAATTTTAGCGGCAGGCTACGGAACACGTTTAACTTCGGTCATCAAAGATACGCCTAAGCCGTTAATCCCTGTGGGCAATAGGCCTTTGATTGATTATGTGGTTGATAAGCTCCAGGATATTAAACTTTTAAGTGAGATCGTGGTGGTCAGCAATAACAAATTTACACCTCATTTTCAGAAATGGGCAGGTGCCCTTGGTGGAAGAATATGTCCAATTCGCATCGTTAATGATGGTACGAATACGCCCGAGGAACGTTTAGGGTCAGTGGGGGATATTCGTTTTGTTTGGGAAAATGAACCCTTGCGGGATTGGCTCGTCATCGGAGGTGATAATCTTTTTGATGGAGATTTATCCTTGTTTGTGGATTTTGCTATTTCTAAAAGTCCTGCTGTGACCATTGGGATTTATGATATTAAGGATATCCAGGCCGCCACAAAATTCGGAGTGGTAGCCATTAATGCTAAGCGTGAGGTCATCAGTTTTCAGGAAAAGCCGAAAAATCCGTTATCCAGTTTGATCACCATGTGTTTGTATTATTTTCCTAAACAGACATTAGGTTACTTAGGGGAATATTTAAGTGAGTCCAAGGCAGTGGATGCGGCTGGAAATTATATCCAGTGGCTGTCTGAAAAGAAAAATGTTTATGGTTTTCAATTTTCCGGTAAATGGTATGATATCGGAAGTATTGAATCCCTAAATGAAGCCAGAGAGCATTTTAATAGATGAACTCCCCTAACCGTAAATAAAAAACGAAAGGTGGTTTTAGTGAAAGGACGTTATCTTTTTACCTCTGAATCCGTAGGCAATGGCCATCCGGATAAAGTATGCGATCAAATTTCAGACGCAGTTTTGGACGCCGTTTTTCAAGACGATCCTAAAGGCCGTGTGGCTTGCGAGACTTTTTGTTCCGCAGGTTTGGTTATTGTTGGCGGTGAAGTTACCACCACTACCTATGTGGATGTTCATCAATTGGTGCGTCAATTGCTTTTGGATATCGGATACAATCATCAGAAATACGGTTTTGACGCTAATACCTGTTCCATTTTAAATGCCATCAACAAACAGTCACCGGATATTTCTCAAGGGGTTGATAGCGGAGGTGCGGGTGATCAGGGCATTATGTTTGGGTATGCTTGTAATGAAACGCCTGAGCTGATGCCTTTGGCGATCATGTTGGCCCATCATCTGGTTGAGCGTGTCGAAGAAGTGCGTAAAAAAGGTATTTTGAAATATTTGGGACCGGATTGTAAATCCCAGGTGACTATTGAATACGAAGATGATAAGCCCCTGCGCGTTGACGCCGTGGTCCTGGCTTGCCAGCATACCGAAGAGATTTTAGATAAGACCGGCAAACGCATTACCGAAAAAGCCAAGCAGGAGATCATTAAGACCGTGGCCCACCCGATTGTCGGAAAAATGATCGACAAGAACACAAAATTTTACGTCAATGAAACCGGTAAGTTTGTCATCGGAGGCCCTCAGTCTGATACGGGGGTAACCGGCCGCAAGATCATTGTGGACACTTACGGCGGTGTCGTTCCTCACGGCGGGGGAGCTTTCTCCGGTAAAGACCCCACCAAGGTGGACCGTTCCGCGGCTTACATGGCGCGTTATATTTGTAAAAATATTGTTGCCGCGGGCCTTGCCAAGAAATGCATGCTGCAGGTTGGCTACGCCATAGGATTCCCCCAGCCGGTGTCGGTGATGGTGGAGACTTATGGGACGGGCAGGATTTCCGAGCAGCATTTGGTCACCCTGGTGCGTAAACATTTTGATTTATCCCCGCGCGGGATCATCAGTACTTTGGATTTACGCCGTCCGATCTATTTAAAGACTGCTTCCTACGGACACTTTGGCCGTCCCGGATTTTCCTGGGAAAAAACCGATAAGGCCGCGGCCTTAAAGAGGGATGCGTAATATGGATTATAAAATCAAGGACATGAGCTTAGCTGTTTGGGGACGCAAAGAAATTGAAATCGCCCAAACCGAAATGCCGGGGCTCATGGCCATCCGCAAAGAATATGAAGGCAAACAGCCGCTTAAAGGGGCGCGTATTGCCGGTTGTATTCACATGACCATTGAAACCGCGGTTTTGATTGAAACCTTGGTTAAATTAGGGGCGCAGGTACGTTGGTCATCCTGCAATATTTTTTCAACTCAAGATCACGCGGCCGCGGCCATTGCCGCAGCCGGTATACCGGTGTTTGCCTGGAAAGGTGAAAGTCTCAAGGAGTATGATTGGTGTGTGGAGCAGACCATTCATTGGCCATCCGGTCAGGGCCCCAACATGATTTTGGATGATGGCGGGGACTTGACCATGATGATCCATGGAAAATATCCACAATACTTAAAAAGCATACGCGGTCTTTCAGAAGAAACCACGACCGGTGTTCATCGTCTCTACGAGATGATGAATAAAGGCACTTTGAAAGTACCGGCCATTAATGTCAATGATTCGGTCACCAAGTCCAAGTTTGATAATTTATACGGCTGCCGTGAGTCCTTGATTGACGGTATCAAGCGCGCCACTGACCGCATGATCGCGGGCAAGGTCTGTGTCGTTGCCGGTTACGGGGACGTGGGCAAAGGCTGTGTGCAGTCTTTCAAAGGTTTGGGTGGACGCATCATTGTCACTGAAATTGACCCCATCTGCGCTTTGCAGGCAGCGATGGAGGGTTATCAGGTGATGCCCATGAATGAAGCTGCTAAAATCGGTGATATTTTTGTCACGGCCACCGGCTGTGTGAGTGTCATTACGGCCAAACACATGGATGTCATGAAAAGCGGTGCCATTGTCTGCAACATAGGACATTTTGATTCGGAGATTGAGATAGCTTATTTGAATAAACGTAAAGATATCAAAAAGATACAAATCAAGCCGCAGGTGGATGAATATGTTTATCCCGACGGCAAGAAAATCATTATCTTAGCCGAAGGCAGGCTGGTTAATTTAGGCTGTGCCATGGGCCATCCGTCTTTTGTGATGAGCAATTCTTTTACCAATCAAGTTTTGGCCCAGATAGAACTTTGGCAAAACGGGCATAAATATGAAAACAAGGTTTACACACTGCCTAAAAATCTGGATGAAAAAGTAGCCAGTTTGCATCTGAGTAAGGTCGGCGCCAAATTGGATGTTTTGACCGCCCAACAAGCAAAATACTTAGGCGTTAAACCTCAGGGGCCTTTTAAGCCGGATCATTACAGGTATTAATTCTATACCGAATAAAATTAAAAAAATAGGTATTTTGACATCAGGCGGGGACGGCCCCGGCATGAACGCGGCCATCCGTTCGGTGGTGCGCTATTCTTTGCATTTTGGCCTCGAAGTTGCGGGCATCATGCGAGGGTTTCAGGGGCTTTTGGAAGATGATATTGTCCCCATGAACCATAGGTCGGTCTCGAATATTATCAACAGAGGCGGGACCATTTTGAAAACCGCCCGTTCTAAAGATTTTACTACTGATGAAGGTAAAAAAAAGGCCGCGGAAGTCCTGCATCGTAACGGCATTGATGCCTTGGTTGTGGTCGGAGGTGATGGTTCTTATAAAGGGGCCAACCGTTTGTACGAATTGCATGGGATTCCCATCATTGGTTTACCGGGTACCATTGATAATGATTTAAACGGTACGGACCAGACCATCGGCTGCTCGACAGCCATCAATACAGCACTTGAGTCCATTGATAAGATCCGTGATACGGCCCAGAGCATGGAGCGCATTTTTGTTGTAGAGGTCATGGGCAATAAATCAGGATACATCGCCATGGAAGTCGCTCTTGCGGCCGGCGCGGAAGATGTTATAATACCCGAACGCCATTTTGATTATGAAGCCATGCATGACGAGGCCAGGGAAGGTAATGAAAAAGGCAAGGTCAGCTGGATTGTTATTGTAGCTGAAGGGGCCGCGAAAGCCCAAACAGTGGCGGAAAATATCACTAAAGCCGTTGGTTTGGAAACCCGTTATGTGGTTTTAGGCCATGTGCAGCGCGGCGGTACACCCAGCGGACAGGACAGGATTTTAGCCACACGTCTGGGAGCGGCCGCGGTTGATCTTTTGTTGAATGGTATTTACGGAAAAGCAGTTGGCGTTTTGCAGGATAAAATCAATGTCGTTGATCTTAAAGATGCCACCCGCCGGATCCATGAGGACATGGATCGGCGCTACGAATTGTTAAAGATTTTAACGTAGGAGTGAGAAATGGCAGTCAATACCGCTTTTGATCTTGATGCAGTAGTTCAAAAATTGGTCATGACCGATAATGTTAAGGGAAAAGAGACCCTGGCCCGTGAAATTCAGGCCCATGCCCATACCAAAGGTATATTTTTGGCTTCCATCCATGATGTGTATAAGGCCCGCGGCAAGGGGAAGGGCAAAAATTTTACCGTTCCGGCCATGAATTTACGTTGTTTAACTTATTATCTGGCCCGGGCTATTTTTCGTGTTGCCCAACGCCTTCATGCCGGTGCTTTTATTTTTGAAATTGCCAAATCCGAAATGGGCTACACCAGTCAGCCGCCCATCGAGTATTCCGCGGTTGTTTTAGCGGCAGCTATTAAAGAAGCTTACAGCGGCCCGGTCTTTGTGCAGGGGGACCATTGCCAGATCAAGCCCGCGGCCTATGGTGAAAATAAACCGAAGGAAGTTGCGGGGCTTAAAGACATGGTGGCAGATTGTATCGCCGCTGGTTTCTATAATATTGATGTTGATTCTTCGACGACAGTTGATTTAAGCCGTCCTTCTTTAACAGAACAGCAGAGGGATAATTTTGAAGTCTGTGCTGAAATGACCAAACTCATCCGTGGGCTTGCGCCCAAAGGCATTCAAATTTCTGTCGGCGGTGAAATTGGCGAGGTTGGCCATAAGAACAGTACGGTAGAAGAGTTAACGGCTTTCATGGACGGTTATAACAAGAGTTTAGCGAAAGGTTTGGAAGGGTTAAGCAAAATTTCCGTACAGACAGGGACATCTCATGGCGGGGTGGTTTTGCCCGATGGAAAAATCGCGGATGTGAAGGTTGATTTTGATACTTTAAAAGCACTTTCCGCCGCGGCACAGAAGAAATACGGTTTGGGCGGTGCTGTCCAGCATGGCGCTTCCACCTTGCCGGATGAAGCGTTTCATAAATTTTCGGAAATCAATACCATTGAGATCCATTTAGCGACTAATTTTCAGAATAAAATTTTAGACAGCACATTGTTCCCTAAAGACCTTTACGCCAAAATGGTGGAGTGGTGCAAGATCAATTGCGCTTCTGAACGCAAGCCCAAAGATACCGAGGAGCAGTTTATTTATAAAGCCCGCAAACGCGCTTTAGGGCAATTTAAAAAAGAAATTTACGGTTTGCCTGAAAATGTTAAAGAAGGCATTGCCGCGGAAATCGAAAAGAATTTTGAATTTCTTTTTAAACAGCTTAATGTGAATGATACTAAAGATTTTGTGACTTCTATTATTAAACCCGTGCATACAACCATTGGTTTGCGTCACGCGCAGGCCCATTTAGACGGAGAAGGTGACGATTAATGGCTAAAATTTACTACGATAAAGATTGTAATATCAATGATATCAAAAATAAAACCATCGCGGTGGTGGGCTACGGTATTCAAGGCCGCGGCCAAGCGTTGAATTTGCGTGATAGCGGATTAAAAGTCATTATCGCCCAGCGCCCAGGCGGCCCTAATTATGATAAAGCGATCAAAGACGGCTTTAAGCCCATGTCCGTTGAAGAAGCCACGCAAAAAGCGGATGTGATCATCATTTTGACCCAGGACCATTTGCAGGCGGATATTTACAAGAAGTCGATTAAGCCGCATTTGACCAAGGGTAAGGCGTTGGCATTTTCACATGGGTTTAATATTCATTTTAAATTTATTGTTCCGTCTAAAAATGTCGATGTTTTTATGATAGCCCCCAAGGGGCCGGGTGCTTTGGTGCGCCGCCAGTATGAAGAGGGCCGCGGAGTGCCGTGCTTAGTTGCGGTGCAGCAAAATGCCACTGGCAAGGCTTTGAAAATCGCCTTGGCCTATGCCAAAGGTATTGGCGGTTCCCGCGCCGGCGTCATTCAAACCACCTTCAAAGAAGAAACTGAGACTGATTTGTTCGGTGAGCAGGCTGTTTTATGCGGCGGGGCCAGTGAGTTGATTAAAGCAGGCTTTGAGACTTTGACCAAAGCCGGGTATCAGCCGGAAATTGCTTACTTTGAATGTTTGCATGAATTAAAATTGATCGTGGATTTGATCTATGAAGACGGCATTCAAGGCATGCGCAAGCGTGTTTCTGACACGGCTGAATATGGCGATATGACACGAGGCAACCGCATAGTTAATGAGCGTACCCGTAGTGAGATGCGAAAAATTTTAAAGGAAATCCAAAAAGGCCAATTTGCCAAAGAATGGATGGCGGAAAACAAAAACGGCCGCAAGAATTTCCTTAAGATGCGCAAAGCCGGAGAAAACCATCCGGTGGAAAAAGTGGGAACTCGACTTCGGGCCATGATGAGCTGGATGAAGAAATAAAACTGTTGATTACACCATTAGCATCAGTAGTATATAATCTAAGGGCGGCCTTCAACAGCCGCTCTTAATATTTTAGCCATTAGCTGGTAGCGGCATATTGTTCTGCTAAAATCTGCCTGGTTCACGTTGGAATTGTTAATGCCCAAGGTGGAAGTCACGCGAAAATGGCAAGTCGAATGCAACGTTGGCAGATTTCTATACGCAGAACAACATACCGCTGCCAGCTTAGACGCTATGAATACAAAGGACATCAATATGAAAAATGATAAAGTTTCAATTTTTGACACGACGTTACGAGATGGTGAGCAAGCGCCGGGGGCCACCATGAGCCCTGAGGAAAAACTGGAAATCGCCTTTTCTTTGGAGCGTTTGGGGGTGGATATCATCGAGGCCGGTTTTCCAGTATCTTCCAAGGGGGATTTTGACTCGGTCCAGAATGTCGCGCGGCATATAAAGAATTCCTTTGTCTGCGGCCTGAGTCGCTGTGTGACCAAAGACATTGACGCTGTCATTGAGGCGGTCAAATCCGCCCGGCATAAGCGCATTCATATTTTTCTGGCCACCTCTAAAATCCACCTGCAGCATAAATTGAAAAAAAGCCAGGATGAGATTGTGGCTATGGCGGTCGATGCTGTTAAATACGCCCGCAAGCGTATGGATAATATTGAATTCTCACCGGAGGATGCCTCCCGTACTGAAAAAGAATTTTTGTACCGTATCCTGGAAGCGGTTATCAAGGCCGGGGCAAGCACGGTCAATATCCCTGATACGGTTGGCTACAGCACCCCACAGGAATACGGGGAAGTGATTGCCGGGATCTGCAAGAACGTCCCTAATATAGGGAAGGCGGTCATCTCTACCCATTGCCATGATGATTTGGGCTTAGCAGTGGCCAATTCTTTGAGCGGGGTGCAAAACGGGGCGCGTCAGGTCGAATGCACCATCAACGGTATCGGTGAGCGGGCAGGAAATGCTTCCATGGAAGAGATTGTCATGGCCATTAAAACCCGTTCGGATTTTTATGGCTTGTCCACGAATATCAAAACAAAAGAGTTTTACCGTATTTCCCGTATGGTTTCAAAGGCCACGGGGTTTATTGTCCCCCCGAATAAGGCGATTGTGGGCGGGAATGCCTTTCGTCATGAGTCCGGTATCCATCAAGATGGTATATTAAAAGAACGGCGTACCTATGAAATTATGAATCCTGAAGATGTGGGTGTGCCCTCCCATGAGGGATTGGTATTGGGTAAACATTCCGGCCGCCATGCTTTTAAAGACCGTTTGAAGGGTTTAGGCATTGAATTGCCGGAGGTGGATTTAGACAAGGCTTTTGTTCGTTTTAAGGACCTGGCGGATAAAAAGAAAGAAATTTACGATGAAGATTTGGTGGCCATTGTTGAGGACCAGGGTCATCTGGCCCATGTGGCGTTTAGCTTGGTGGATTTAATTTCCACTAGCGGGACAAATATTGCCCCGCAAGTGGTGGTGACCATTGGGCATAAGGGCAAAAAGCAGACCCAAAAGTCTACCGGCGACGGGCCTGTGGATGCTTGTTATAAAGCCATCGAATCGGTGACTAAATTGAAAGCCGATTTATTGGATTACGGTATTAAAGCCGTTACTCAGGGCAAGGATGCTTTAGGTGAAGTGACGATCAAGGTCGCCATTGAAGGAGAAACGGTTATAGGCCGCGGGGCCAGCACAGACATTATCGAAGCCTCTGCCAAAGCCTATATCAACGCGATTAACAAATTCATCGCCCAGCAGAATCTGAAGAAATGAATTACGAACCGCCGGCCATATATGGGATCATCGGTAATCCGGTCATGCACAGTCTCTCGCCTGTGATGCACAACACCGCATTTAAGGCTTTGAAGGTCAATGCGGTGTATAAATTGTTTCCTTTGGCCGACCAGGAAGAACTTAAGCTTTTTATGGAAGACTTAAAAGAGAAGAATAATCCTATTTTCGGCCTTAATGTCACGGTGCCATATAAAGAAGATATCTTGCCGTATCTTGATAGCATCGACCCTTTAGCGGAAAAAATTGGCGCGGTCAATACTATTGTCATTGACTATCACCGTAAGATCCGCGGGTTTAATACCGATGGACCTGGATTCTTAAGCCATTTAACAGAGCTCAACTTTGACCTTATGGCTAAGCGGGTTGTTATTTTGGGTGCCGGGGGTACAGCCCGCGCGATCATCAGTGTCTTGTGCCTGCCCCCTCAATGCCCCGAGCGCATCACTGTTTACAATCGCACCAAGGCCAATGCCGATAGTTTACTTGAAGAAATCGGTAAAAAGATCAATACAGAGATTGTTACCATTGTTGATGAGCCTGAAGATTTAAACATTGAACTGGCGGATCTTTTGATCAATACGACCAATATAGGGATGAAGGCGGCTGATCCGCTGTTAATTGATCCGGCATCTTTGCATAAAGATATGCTGGTTTATGATGTCATTTACGCTCCCTTGGAAACGAAATTATTGGCACAGGCGCGTTTGAAGAAAGCGCGGACAGCCAATGGTTTGGGGATGCTGTTCTATCAAGGCGTTTTGGCTTTTGGGCATTGGTCAGGTATGGAATTAGATGAACGGACCAATAAAATGATGAGAAAATCTTTAGAAAAGGCCGCTCATGGATCCTAATCTGTTATTAGGAATTTTTATTTTTATCATCGGTGCCATGACCGGAAGCTTCCTTAATGTATGCATTGTGCGTCTTCCTTTGGAGAAATCCATTATTTTTCCCGGGTCTCACTGCGTGGCTTGCCGTACACCGATCCAATGGTACGATAATATTCCCTTGATCAGTTGGCTTGTTTTAGGCGGCCGCTGCCGCGCTTGCAAAGAAAAAATCCTATTTCGTTATTGGTTTGTGGAATTGTTGACAGGATTGGCCTTCTTTTTTTTATATCGGCAATTTTCCCAACATCACCATATCCAGCCGGTTTTATGGCCTTATTTGGTCATGGTCAGCGGTTTTATTGTCGCTACTTTCGTCGATTTTGAACACCGTATTATCCCTGATGAGGTTTCTATCGGTGGTATGATCGCGGGTGTGGTTTTTAGTTTGTTTGTTCCACAACTGCAGGGGACCCAGTCACCGTTTTTAGGGGTAGGGTATTCTCTTTGGGGGCTTTTGGTAGGGGGCGGATCCATTTATCTGATGGGAGTGATCGGAGATTTTATTTTTAAGAAAGAAACCATGGGCGGGGGAGATGTAAAACTGATGGGCATGGTTGGCGCTTTTATGGGTTGGAAGCTGGCCTTGTTGACTTTTTTTTTGGCCCCATTCTTTGGAGCGGGCTTTGGCATTGTTCAAAAAATACGCACCAAGGACAGCACCATTGCCTATGGCCCTTTTTTGATCATGGGAGCTTTGACGAGTTTGTTTTGGGGAGACAAAATTATAGATTTTTTAATCACAGGAGGCATATACCATTTATGAAGAAAATTTTTTCTGTCATTCCCGCACCTTCTACTGTCATTAGTAACAACTCGGAAACCCCGGGCTTTAGCCCGGGGAGGAGAAATAGTCCTTCAACTGATACATCAAGAAGCCCCGAGCTTTTGAGCTCGGGGAGTGTCACTCCCGCGAAAGCGGGAATCTATTCCTTTTTCTTATTTTGTTCATTAATTTTTCCCATTGCTATAAGTTTTGCCACCCCCCCGGTTAGTATTGATTTAAAATATGATTTAGACAAAGGGTCTTTACACGTCGAGGCAATACATCCTTCATTTAATTTGGATAAAAGTTATGTGCGCTTAATGAATGTTTATGTTAATGATCAGGAAATTTCTACCTTGAATTATTACAGACAAAATGATGATAATAAATTTACCGATGATGTGCCGTTGACTGCTCAAGCCGGGGATGTTATTAAAGTCGAATTGTTCTGTTCTTTGGGTGGGGATATGTCAAAAGAGTTGACGGTCGCAAAACCAGGATCTTCACAGCCGGACCAAAACGCTGATGTCGGCCTACGGCCTCAGAATGACGAAAGAAGGGAATAAAATATGCGTTATTGTGTTTTGATTTTATTGCTTTTTATATCTTTGCCTGCATCAGCTCAAAATGTCCCTGCCCCGCAAGCTGTCTCTCAGGCGCAGGGCGTCTTGATCAGTAATATTAAAATAGAAGGTTTTGTGATCCAGGATAAAAATCAATTTGTCAAATTGTTCAAACCTTATCGTAATAAGCATCTATCCGTGGTAGATATAGATACGATCCTTCAACAACTCCAGGAGATTTATGAACAGGCAGGGTATCAGGGATTGATATCAATAGAACATCATGTTAATAGAAAGTCTTTGACCTTTACAGTTTCATTGATAAAATAATTTTTCCAAATTTGAATATCAAATCAGGGGTCAATTTTGCTACGTAAACGTCTATCTATTTTATTTTTGATTCCGTTGTTCTGTTTTTCTCCCCGGGCTTTTGCCGCCACACCACCAACATCACAGCAGGCCAGCGGCCAGACGGCTTCAAGCGAACAGCAAGAACGTGAGCGTAAGCTGCGCGAGAAAATAGAGAAGCCTCTTCCCAAAGTTGAAAATGCACCCATTGTCCAGCCTCAACAGCCTCCAGCGGCGGGCAACCAAAAAACCCTGATTAAAAAAATCATTGTTGGCGGCAATACTCTCCTTCCTCAATCTGAAATAGATTCAATCATCAAACCCTTTGAAGGCAAAGAATTAGCGGTCGCCGATATGCAAAAGGCGGCAGATTTAATTACAGATGCTTTCCGCAAAAAAGGTTTTATCACCACCCGTGCCATTATTCCCCCGCAGAAAGTCCTCAACTATACTTTGGAACTCAAAGTCATTGTGGGTCTGATGGGTAATTTGGATATCAGGGGCAATCACTATTTTAAAAAAAAATTATTTACCGAACGCGTCACCCTGAAGAAAGGTGAGCCGTTTAATTACTATAAATTGCGTTCAGATTTATTCAACATCAATCAATACCCGGACCGTAACGTTAAAGCCATCATTACTCCGGGCCAAGAACCCGGAGAAACGGATGTGCTTTTGGATGTCAAAGACCATCTGCCTATTCATGTCAGCTTTAGCTTTGATAATTTTGGGTCTAAATATCTGGGTAAAAATCGTTTCACAGGCATAGCTACTGACAATAATTTATTGGGCTTTGATGATATACTGACCTTCCAATATCAGATCTCTCAAGAGCATAGTGCCTATAAACTGGAATCTTTCCGTTACCTGGCACCGGTTACCAACAATACACAGGTGGGTATTTATTCTACTCGTAATCAGATTGAACTTCAGGGACAATTTAAAGATACGAAGGCGCGGGGCAAATCAGCTATTTACGGTGCTTTTATTAATCAGACCCTTGTTAATGATCCTGATTTAAAAATTGTGGCTAATTTGGGATTTGATTATAAAGATATATTCAATTTTCTCTTAGGCGTTGAAAGCAGCCGCGACATCGAACGGGTGGCTAAGACCAGTTTTAACGTGGATTATACTGATAGCTTTTATGGACGTAATATTGTTAATGATGATCTTGAAGTTGGTATTCCTGATATGTGGGGAGGCAACAGGTCCGTGGATACCCGTTCCAGCGTGCTTGGTTCCGGAGGCAAATTCATCAAAGATATCTTTGATTATTTGCGCCTGCAGACCCTGCCTTTTGATTCGACCTTGCTGATTAAGGGTGAAGCCCAGTTTGCTTCCCGCACCTTGGATGCTACCGAGCAATATCAATTAGGCGGTATTGCCAATATCCGCGGTTTTGCTCCGGGCGAGGCTGTGGGGGACAATGGTCAAAGTGCCACCGCGGAACTTGGGCTTCCTGTTTATGGGATACCTAAAAATCTACAAGTACCTTTTTCTTCAGCTAAACTTTATGATGCTTTGAGATTGGCCGCTTTTTATGATTGGGGGCGTGTTACCGTGCGGGTTCCCCAGTCGGGACAATTTAAAGATCGTGTTCTTGACAGTTACGGCTGCGGCATACGTTTAACCTTGCCGGAGAATTTCTTTTTCCGGGTTGATTTTGCCTGGCCGGTGACTGGAAAACCGTCGGATGGCCGTAATGAACATACGTGGGTGCAGGTGACCAAACAGTTTTAATTTGTTTTAATTTGTTTTGTATTAAAAAATATGGTATTCTTGTCTAGATATCCCATCAGAGACAAAAGTATATGAAAATTAACAGGTTAAGAAAAAGTATCATTTTTTCTTCATTCGCCGCCTTTGCCTTATTTTTTCTGCATCTCCCTTTTGTTTACGCCCAAAATCCTAGCGCCAATGCCTTGCCGCAAGGCGCCAATACCGTAAACGGGACCACCAATATTAATTATTCCGGCAATAATTTGAATGTTACTGCTTCAGACAAGTCAATTATTAACTGGAACAGTTATAATATCGGCCAGGTTAACAGTGTTAATTATATCCAGCCAAGTTCTTCAGCTGTTGTTTTAAACCGCGTGGTTGGGGTCGACCCTTCCTCTATATATGGGTCATTGAATGCCAACGGCCGTGTCTTTTTAGTGAATCCCAATGGTATTTTATTTGGGGCAGGGTCTCAAATTAACGTCAACGCCCTGATGGCATCTACTTTGGACATTTCCAACAGTGATTTTATTGCCGGCAAGTACAATTTCTTTCAAAACGGTAAACCCGGCTGGATCATCAATCAGGGCCATATTCATATATCCAATGGGGGGTATGTTGCCTTATTGTCCAATGCTATAGCCAATTCCGGTGTGATTGAGGCCCCCTTAGGCCATGTGGTTTTAGCCACAGGCCAAACAGCCACTGTGATGGGCTTGGATGATAACAGCGATATTTCCGTGGTCATTAATGATGCTGTTGCCAATGGCGTGTTTGGCCCGGATGGGCTTAAGATGACCAATGCCATTGATAACTCCGGATCCATTACCGCGGATGGCAGCACCATTTTATTGACGGCCAAGATATTAAACGGTATTTTTGACAACGCGATCAATAATACCGGTGTGGTCTAGGCTAATAGCTTGGTTAATCATAATGGGACTGTTGAGTTAATGGCTGATACCAATGGTCTAATAGTGAATACTGGCGTAATTGATACGAACACTCTTATTGAGAAAGCTTACAACTTTATCACTACTGGAACTATAACTGGCGGTTCTGCATACTTTAGTAATGAAGATGGTGCAGCCGATATTGGTGGGTCTATCGGCAGTAGCGTATCTGATACTGGCGATTTAACTGTCACAAGTGATATCACTTTGACTGCGGACAATCTGAGTTTCACTGCAGGAACCAGCGGCAGTGGGGCTTTTAATGATACTGGCGGTTTTTCCATTAATTCGGATGCCTCCACTAATTATAACCTTACCATAGATGCTGTGTCTGGTTCAACCTTGGGTCCCATAGGGAATACTCAATCCCTTCGTACCCTTACTCTTGACAGGACCTCTGGTGCTTCCGGCACCTCTGATTTCGCCGCGAATGGTAATATAACCGTAGCACAACAACTCGTAATAGGGGCAAATGCAACACTAGCTGCAGGGTCCAATCAGATCACAATAGGTACAGACTTGGTAGGAGCTGATAACTTAACAAGTGCAGGTAATCTTACATTTACTGGAGCAGGCACTATTGATTCGTCCCTGAATGTGGGGAGCCTAACTATAGATACATCACTTGCTGCAGGATCCAATGGTATTACGCTATCTACAGACTTGATTGGAGCTAATAAATTAACAAGTACAGGCAATCTTACCTTCACGGGGGCAGGTACTGTTGATTCATCCCTGAGCGTGGGAAGCCTTATTATCAATCCTTCAGCTTCTTTAGATGCGACCGGCCACAGCATTAACTTGAGCGGTGCTGACAGTTCGGGGTATAGTCTGGACAATGCAGGGACGCTGACAGGTAGTCCTGCTCTGAATTTCACCGGTGCGACTACGGGAAAGATACTGAGCGGCAGCAGCTCCGGGAATCCGCTGGGAGATGTGACGATTGGCGATGGTAGTAGCGGCAACTGGACGCTGCAGGATGCACTTTACGCCAACAGCCTGACGATCAGCGATTCAGATTCCTTAAATGCCAGCAGTGAGAGCATCAAC
>Ga0105164_10000376_pt1 | contig 32775 bp, 28 predicted proteins | sample VDWuncwatermetaG_FD_89674 | JGI IMG/M metagenome (GOLD analysis project Ga0105164, IMG submission 89674) | Wastewater microbial communities from Netherlands to study Microbial Dark Matter (Phase II) - VDW unchlorinated drinking water | ecosystem: Environmental > Aquatic > Freshwater > Drinking...
ACTGGCGCTGTCGCCCCTTCTGTGGCCGCTCATGGCGAAACATGGGTCCATAGTAATAATATTTCTTCTTATGGGGAATTCTCTGTAGCTGGTGCTCGACGACAGCGCGAATAAAGCCGGCGGTTCCTTCCGGACGAAGCACGACAGATTCGCCACCTTCGGAATCAAAACGATACATTTGCTTTTGAACAATATCGGTGTCGGATCCTACGGCCTGACAGAAGACTTCTAACTTTTCCAGCGCCGGTGTCCGGATCTCCTCATAACCAAAGTCAGCGAAAAGGCAATGCACGACCGCCTCGACAGCCCGCCAGGAATGCAACACTTCGCCGTAGAGATCATGCATTCCTCGAACTGCTTGTAGATCCACCTATCCTCCTAAAAGACCTAAGAAACATATCATCGAATAAGCTCATGCGAAAAGGCTGAAGATCGAAAACGCGATCAGACTATGCTAGCATCTAATACCTGGGAAATCACAGGGAGATGGAGGAGATCATGTCTTTCAAATTTGGGTTCGCAGGGCGATCGGTACTATTCTTATTATTAGTTTTAAATTTTCATTCAGCGAGCGCTGTTGAAAGATCTGAAAGCCAATCGAGTTTAGCGGTTGAATCAGTTGAATCTGGTATCAGCTTGGCTCTCGGGCCATCCATCGCCGTGATGGGTGGGCAAATGGGCTGGGGCTTTGGTGTGTCCCTTGATCACCCCATCGTGGATGGCTTACCGATCTATATGGGAATTGATTTGGGCTTTCGGCGGTTTTCGAGTTTTGAGAATTCGGATCCAGTTAATGGAGTCTCAACTTTCTCAACAGTTCGAGACTTGTCGCTCATTGAAGTCCTTCCAACCTTTTATTACAGCTTTTATGTCCCAGGAGTCTTAGGGGTCTTTCCCTTCTTAGGATTTTCTGTGGGGCCAACCTTAGCCCTAGCTACCGGACAGCGGGGAACTGGGTTTACAGAAGATGAAAGTAATCTATATCTGCAAACTTACGTGCGCCCTGGGGTGGCCATGTTTATGACTGATTCCATTTCCGTTCAGTTGGAACCGAAGTTCGGTTGGCTTAGGAACTACTTTGTATTTCTGCCTCAGCTCAATTTGGCGGTCTCATTATAATCGAGGGAAGTCAGCAGGTTTTTGACCCGTCGATTTGCTTGTCTCAATAGTCTCAAAAAAATGATACTAATGTAAGTGATTGATATTATGCTTATAATTGCATGTGACGAAGTTTGTCTCTAGTATTGCCGCCACTACCCATAGTATAAATAGCGTCCATCAACTAACGCTACGTGAATTTAAGAAGTCTCAGGGGAAACAGGGTCGCAAACAGGAGGGTTTTGTATGCGAAATTTGGGGTTATTTTTAACAATCATTTCTTTTTCATTAACCGCCGTTCTGGCCGAGGGATTCCAAGGTCATGCTGGGGCATTCGGGCCGGGATTTGCTCCGGGTCACGGTGCTCAAGCTTTTATCGCAGGCGATGGCATTGATACGCCTCGCCTAGTCGACCAGCTCAAGCGGCACACCAGTGAGCTTTTAGATATTATGGAATCTCTCGATGGAGAGCGTTTCATGATTTCTCAGCCGATCCCGCAGTTATTGGCGGCTGGGCCATCGCCAATGATGGCACCTCAGTGGGGAAATCAACTCTTTGAACAGATGATCAGCCCGTGGGCGGAACAGAACCCGACACTCACTGTCGATTATTATATCCGCACGCAGGTGAATTCGCTTAAGGCTGAGGCAGCTTTTTTGTATCGTCATTTTCATGATCTCACGGGTCCTGATCCACGAAAGATCTACCCTCAGTTTCGAAAGTTAGATTTTTATTACCGAGCCGCGATGTCTGCGACGCTCTTCTACATGGAAACCTTGAAACGCAGTTATCTAGTGTACGGCGTTGGCATTGCATCGCGCCCGATTGGTGATCTTGTGGCGCGTCTACAAAATATGTCGCTCGTCACTCAGGAAATGTTTGAGCTCATGCACATGCTTCGATTTCGGCCTGAGTTCGTCGGACTTTACCAGAATTCATGTTTAGAATGCCGAATGGGCCAGTACGTTCATGGTTACCACATCAATGCGGCACCGCAGGCGTATATTCCCTTCCCATTCATTTATAGCAACGCCGCTGGAGTGGCCCCCTACGCTTGGAATCCAGCCAATGATGGTTGGGATGGCCAACAGATGGGTCCTCAAGGTGGTGGACTCGATGGCTTGGTGGGCGTGAATCCAAATATTCCATTGATTCCCCATAATCAAAACGCGATTCAATATAATGCTCAGCAGTGGGATCAAACATGGAGTGGTAACTATGGTGGTAATCAAGGCATCCAAAATAGAGGTTATGGAAGGTCTCGGTACCGAACGGATCTCTACAATCAGAATGGGCAATTTCAAGAGCAGGATCAGACTCAACAGTACGATAACCAACAGCCAGAGCAGGATCTGAATCAACAGTATGAGACTCAGCAGCCAGAGCAGGATCTGAATCAGCAGTATGAGACTCAGCAGCCGCGGCAGTATCAGAATCAGCAGTATCAGAATCAGCAGCCACGACAGTATCAGAATCGGCAGTATCAGACTCAGCAGCCACGACAGTATCAGAATCGGCAGTATCAGAATCAGCAGCAGCCACGGCAGTATCAGACTCAGCAGTCGCAGCCGGTACAGCAGAGTCCACAATCACAGAATCAGGGATCGGGAAACGCAGCCGAAGACCCGTTTAGTAAGGCGCCAGATTCCATCCCCGGTTCAAGTAGCGAGAGTGCGCCGGCGCTAACGATTCCATCGATTTAATCTTCTCTCTCTCGTAGCAAAACTCTCTAGCCCCTCAGGTGCGTTCGCGCCTGGGGGGTTTTAGTTTTTCTGGGGTGGCTAGTAGTTAGGCAGCCCACGGGTTTAGGGACACTCCCATAAATATTGGATTTAATGATCGAAGTTTAAGTTCTGTGTTCGCTAAGTATACAGTTTCGACAATTCAGTGAGTGATAAGGGCTTTAAGTAGCGGCTAAGTCGCTGAAATGCTTAGGGTGATTTTATCAAATCTCGGCATCGAGTTTGCACTCTCCATGGCTATAGCCATGGGAGTACGACACCAATGCCCGATCTTCGTTACAGGCTTTTGAGTTCTCTGTGCCTTTTGCTCACGCAGATTTTTGCAGTGTCATGCACTCGTGAGTATTCGGAGTGTGCGGGTCCAAAATTAAATTTAACGGACCTTCAGTCGATTCGAAATTCTGGTTTTTCTACAGGTCCTTTGAGTTCCTTAATTGTTCCCAATCCCATTGAGGCGTCGAAGTCAGCATCGACAACTCTTTCCGAGGTTTCTCTGGTTCGCCTATTGGAAGATTTTAAGTTACCTAATCTCTCCAATCCCAATCGGTTAGAGAATGGATTTGTCCACGTTCGTTTGCATTCCATGAATGATTCAGAGGATCTTTTAGCAAAGCCAACCAATGGGGGTGAATACAAATATTCACTTTCAGATCCTAAGTATTCTCAAGTGATGGCCTATCACGGCGTGATGACGGCGCTGAAGTATGTTGAAGCGTTAGGATTCAGTCTGCTTACGGATCGGCCGCTCTATGTCATGTCTCAGGCAAGGGTGAACGGAGCGGTTCCAACCGAGGTGAACGCCTATTATGATCACAATACTTTAGACCCAAAGGCGCCGCGGCAGTTAAGACTTTATGGTGAGTCCACTTATGCGCCGGGTGTGGACCGCGAGATGTATTGGCATGAGATTGGTCACTACGTGAATGAGAGTGTTTCTGGTGACGTGGGGATTGATCGGGCGGGAGAGAATGGCGCGATGTACACGGAAGGCGCCGCACTTCATGAGTGTTTGGCGGATTATTTGGCGGAGTCGCTTCAGGGGCAATCGCATATTGGAAAATGGTTGGCTCGGAATTTTTCAGAGTATCAACCGGGACAGCCACTCAGGTCGGCTGAAGATGTTGGGCGTCGGTTGCTGTTGTCGGATGTAGGGTCTTTTGATTCCAAGTTAGGGCCACCAGATCGTTACGGGGTGGCCGAGTGGTGCTCGCGAGTGTTGTGGGATATTCGAAAAAGTTTTGTCGAGAAGAGTCCAGAGTATGGGGCGATGTTATCCGACCGGCTAATTCTGAGCGCGGTTTCTCGACTTCCGAAGGATGCGTCCTTGAGTGATTTTTACTCTGCCCTGAGGCAAACGGATGATGGCATGCATTGCGGACAGAATAAGAAGGCGATTCGGATCGCTTTCGAAGAGCGAGGTTTCGTGGCGACGGGTTCGGTCGTGGCAGTACCAACGGGTTCAATTAAACCGGTGAGTTTAACGCAGGATGATAAGGGAAACTACGTCCGAGCTATTGGCTCGCAATCCTCAGGTTTTGTGGGGTTTGAGATACAGATTCTGAATTCAAGTTCGGCAGCGATTCGGAATTTACGGATAAAATTAGAATCGCCTAATGGAAGCCTCAATATTGCCACGTACCTTCAGGGAATGGGGGATCTTGGCCCAGGCCAAGTTGCCATCGTCGGGCCTGCGATGGGTGGGCTTTCTTATGCGTATAGTTTGTTAGCAAAGCGGACTCAATCCAATGCAAAGTATCGAATCAGAATTCTTGGAGATAATTTAGCCGAGTCCGTAGACGTCGATGGAGTTCTTCCATGAGTCAGTCACGGTGGCGCATTGGGATAGTCGGTGTGATTGTCGCGGCATGGTTTGCAGTGTTGCGATACGAGCCACGGCGGGTGGGTAGTGCCGGCTCAGAATTTATTTCACAATCTTCGGTGGTATCGTTGCCGTTTAAGATTCCTATGCCGCGGCAAGGGCGTGAGATTTCAGCGGTGGAACCAATTAATCAGGTGTCGGCTTTGGATTTGATTAAGGAGTATGTCGAGTCACATCAAACTGCGTTGAACCTTCAGCCACATCATAGTTATTCCTTTGAAGAGTTTAAAGGCCCTTTAGGGTCTCGGATTAAGATGAGTTTTCAACAAGATCAAATTCCCATTGTGGGAATGGAAATCCATTTTTTGGTGAATCTATCGGGTAACGTGGATTTGATCAACTCAAGTTACTACCCTGCAGACTCTGTGGTGTTGAATGATCCTAAGATGACGATGCAGGAGTTCTGGAGCCAGCGTTTCGGATCTGAGAAAATTGAACCATCCCATTCCTTCGTATTGTATCGACCAGAAGGTGCGAATCAGCTTGAGCCAGCGTATCTATTTTCAACGATGAACGGTCTTAGCTCGGAGCAGTGGGTGGTTCGTGTGTCAGATGGTTCGGTGATCAGTCGAATTTCATCTGGCCGCAATTGGTAGCCGCTTCAAAATTCTCTGGCTATCGAAGGGCAATCGCATCGCTTGGGATTTCTTTCGGATTCATGTTTCGATCACTGAAAACTCTGATCTGGACGCCCTCTTTACTAATTTCTTCTTCCGAGCGGCGATGGTTCTTCTGCCAGGCGGTATCGGTTCGGCAGACGTAGGCGCGGTTGTATTCGGATAATTGCTCGACCACAAATTTGCATGGCAGCATGGGGCTATCCTTGCGAACCATTTGAATGGTGAATCGAAGTCCATCATTTTGAATGTATTGCCACGGAACTTCAAAGGTTCGGTTAATTTCCTGAACCTGGCCATTGCCAATCGGCCAATATTGTCCGCCTTCAGGCAAGTCGAGTTGAGACCCATTCGGGAAAGTAATTTGAAGCTTCACTTCGGAAACCGAGCCATTGGTGTTGCCGCTACTCTCCATGTTGTAATGCTGAATGGTGATAAAGCTGCGGTAGGGTTGTAGATTTGGATTCGTAACGGCCGCGGTTGTAGGTGACAGCTCATCAGTCTTTTTGAAGCAACCTGCGGTGGTTAGCATGACGCTAAGGCTGAGGACAGTTACGATTGTTTTGAAAAGTTGATTCATGGGTCGATTTCTCCGTAAATTAAATTAGATCGCAGCGAATGGGTCGTTCGGGTAGCTTCCGTTACCTTGAGGGTATCCATTGCCTTGAGGAAAATCGTAGCCCTGTGGGAAACCGCCGGGCAGGGGTTGCAGCGCCGAAGATCCAAAAGATGTCGTGAAAGTCTGTTGCCAGATCCGAGCTTGGTTCGGGCAGCTTGGGTCTGTCGGATACGGAGATGCCGAGTATTGAAGGCCTTGAGTTCTCTCAATGATAAATCGTTGGATGGGCGGATTGGCTTGGTTATAACCAACTCGTAATATTTCAGTTAAACCATTTTGGGTACGTCCAACAAAGATACCAACTTGATCGGTGCTGATGAGTTGTTTTCCGCAAAGGTTATAGGCGTAATAAAGTTGATACGAAGACGATGTATTCCATGAGCTGAGCCAAAGTGTGTTACTCCAGCCATCTGCTGAGATTTGGAACTGTGAATTCTGTGACTGAATTGACGACGGGGCATTCATTGCTCCCCACTGTCCCGATTGGTTGACTCCGTAGTCTGTGACGGTTTGATTAACGATTTGGGCAGTTCCATTTCCAGTCAGTCTTTGAAAAAGAGTTGAAAGAGCCTGAGAATTACCTTGAAGTTGGTACAGCGGCGTTCCTGGGCTACTGGCTTCGATAGGTCCACCAAATACTGTCCCGCCTGTTGGGGCTGGTGTCGGGGCAGGGTTATTGCTTGAGGGTGGAGGTGGTGCTGGAGTCTCACTGTCTCCGCCACAGCTAATGAGTAATGACGACGCTACCGCCATGATTGACCACAAGAGCCATCGCTCTGGGCTTGATATTTTTTTGGTTACCACGTTCATCGCCTCCTCGTTGCGCCTCGGAGCAAATTGCTCGCGACGGTCACGTTTGCGTATAAAGCAAATTCTGTACCACCGCGATTGAGACGATGGTTACGCACTCAGACCCAAGGATTTGGGTGCCGTTTTTCGGTAAGTTGGCACTTTAGGCGACAAAATGGGGCATTCTACGAGAATACGGAGCACAATTTGAGCCAGAATCGTGTGGCACGGAGATTGTATAGAGAGCAAATCGGAGGATGCGCGCCACATGACACTGAATTTGAAAACTCTGAAATTGAAATCTGTTCTTGATCTAATGGTAAAACTCATTACCCCTAAAAAGGCTAAGCGAGGGAAGCGTCAATTTCCCTGGAGTGTCGCCGTAGGGATTGTGCTGTTTCTATTGATGGTATTTCCTACCCCAGGGCATACGACATCCTCTAATATGAAGTTTCCGACGGTGGCTCGAGAGTCGGACCCAGAAGATTGGGCCGATAGTTATGAGCCCTACCTTCAGTTTGTTGTTCAAGCCGGGGCCCGGGTGAATCAACAGCAGGCGAGGCAGCTTTTCAGTACCTATAAGAAGTTAAAGGCGAGAGATTCCTTGCGAGCGGGGCAGTTTCTTAAAAACCTTCGGTACGAATTGGTGACTAAATCTGAACTCATGGGAATTTCTAAATATAGTATCAGTGCAGGGCACCCTGAGATCATCGCTTGGGTGCGTCGGTTTCTTCCGATGTGGGCCCGTGAAGCCGATGAACAAATGTTTCGCTCGTATCATAATTATATCGTGCACCGAGATAGGGATTGAGTAACATAGTGTCTGGTAAAGGCACTGATGCGAATTTTGTTGATTCATAATGCGAAACTACCTGTAGAACAGTACGGCGGTACTGAGCGAGTCCTTTGGTGGCTTGCTAAGGGCTTGTCGGAACTTGGGCACGATATCGTTTTGGGGCTTAGGCCAGGCAGCTCATGCCCGTACGCTTCCAAGGTCGTCTCAGTTGATTTCGCGTCTGCTATTAATGAGAAAGCACTTCCTGCCGCCGATATCACCCACTATTTTTTTACCCCCTCTCATGCCCCAACGCATCCGCATCTGATTAATATTCATGGCAACGGCAAAGCTGGAGAGGTTTTTCTTCCGAACACCGTATTTATTAGCGCTGACCATGCAGGGCGGCATGGGGCTCAGGCATTTGTCCACAACGGGATTGATCCTGATGACTATGTTTATCGCGAGGCAAAGGGGGCTGAGCTCCTGTTTCTGGCTAAAGCGTCTTGGAAGGTGAAAAATCTAAAGGGGAGTCGTCGGATTGCGCGCCGAGCGGGTCGAGAACTTCGCGTTCTTGGTGGATCCTGCATTTTCCCTTGGGCTAACCCGGGGGTTCATTTTATGGGGATGGTAGGTGGGGCTGAGAAATCAAAGTATCTGGCGGAGTCATTAGCACTCATCTTTCCTGTTCGGTGGGCTGAGCCATTTGGACTGGCAGTGGTTGAGGCACTGGTGAGCGGGACGCCCGCTCTGGTAAGCCCTTTTGGTGCGATGCCGGAAATTGTGGACGATGAAGTGGGTCGGGTCTGTCATAGCGAAACTGAGATGGTAGAAGTGCTCAGAAATTGGCCGGGTTTTTCAAGCGCAAGATGCCGTGATCGAGTCTTAAGCCGTTTCCATTATCGTAAGATGGCTGAAGGGTATCTTCGTTTCTATGAAAAGGTTCTTGGTGGCGAAAAAATAAATGCCTCAGCGCCCCGATCGCTCCCAGTTGATTCGACGATATTCAAAGGCTTGCCAGATGGGTTCATTTTTGAGTAGCATCTCAATCGGAGGAGTCAGCCATGTCTAATGAAATCGGGTATACAAAAGAGTTATTGGTGTTGCCATTTGATCACCGAGGTTCGTTCCAAGAGAAGTTATTCGGGATTAAGGGGACCCCTGACGCTGAGCAATTGCAGCTGATTTCCTCCTTTAAGACCATTATCTATGATGGATTTGAAAGAGCCGTTGCCACCGGATTGCCCAAGGAGAAGATGGGTATTCTCGTAGACGAACAATTCGGTTCAGAAGTGATTCCTCGGGTGAGAAAGCAAGGGTTCACCCTCTGTGTGGCGGCTGAGAAGAGTGGCCAGGATGAATTTGATTTCGAGTATCCGGATTACGCTAAGCATATTGAGGCGGTTCAACCCAATCTCGTGAAGGTTCTTGTTAGGTACAATCCGGAAGGTGACGCTGCGGTCAATCGATCTCAGGCGTCTAAACTCGCCGAGCTGAGTCGTTATCTGATTAAATCCAATCGCAAGTTTATGTTCGAGTTGCTAGTGCCCGCAACCGCGGCACAACTGGAAAAATGCCAGGGTGATAAAACTAAGTTTGATGTCGAGATTCGGCCACGCCTTATGATTCAGGCTATTCAAGAACTTCAGAAATCAGGAATCGAAGCCGATGTTTGGAAGCTTGAGGGTCTCGATAAACGAGGAGATTTCGAGTCCGTATGCCAGGCAGCTCGGGCTGGTGGGCGCGAGAAAGTTGGGTGCATTGTCCTTGGACGCGGAGAGAGCGAAGCCAAAGTACGCGAATGGCTCCAAGTGGGTGCTAGCGTGCCCGGAGTGATCGGTTTCGCCGTGGGACGTACCGTATTCTGGCAGCCCTTAAAAGATTACCTCGAGAAGAAGATCACTCGCGAAGAAGCTGTTCAGCGGATATCAAATACCTACGCGAGTCTCTGCCGACTTTGGTTAGAAGCCAGGGCGTAGTCTATAGTCCGATGCTTGTGAAGAAAGCGTCCAGGGTTGGTTTGCGGCCCAAAAATCCGATGATGAGGTCCATGGGTTCTTTTTCTCCGCCTTTTTCGAGAATCCACCGACGATAATCCAGTCCGGTCTTAGGGTCGAGAAGCCCTTCTTTTTCAAACCGAGTGTACATATCAGCGGCGTAGACCTCAGACCAGAGGTAGCCATAGTAACCAGAATCGTACCCGCCCATGAGATGGCCGAATCCAGCCTGGGGCATTGTCCCTTCTTGGATGGGGACCAGCATCGTTTGCTTAATGATCTTGGCGTACTCTTTCGTGGAATCGACCGAGCCCTGAGTGTGGTACTTAAGGTCAATTAAACTGAACGAAACTTGTCGCAGATATCGGATCGAGGCATTCACGAGTTTTGCCGAGACAAGTTGGGTGATCAATGCGTCAGGTAATTTCTTTGATGGGTCTTTGTAGTGGCCCGAAAGTTTTTGAAGCGGTACTTTTTCCCAAACCCAACTTTCCAGCATCTGCGAGGGAGCTTCGACAAAGTCTGTTTTAACGCTGGTTCCTGATTGAGAGGCATACTTAGCCTTGGTAAGAATCTGGTGCATGATATGTCCAAATTCATGAAAGAGTGTTTCAACTTCAGAATGTTCTAAGAGCGACGGCTCGTCTTTAGACGGCGGGCTAAAGTTTGCGACGATTGAAGAGACTGGCGCTTGATAGTTAAGGTTAGATTTTCTGTGACCGCTCACCAAGGTGAAGGCGGCAGCATGCCCGTACTTGCCCTGTCTTGGGTAAAGGTCCATCAAAAAATAAGCAATGGGCGAGCCATCCTGCAGAACTTCGTAACCCTTAACATCGGGATGCCATGTTTTTAAGGATTTTGATTCCGCGAAAGTCACTCCCAAAAGAGTTTCGTAGATTCCGAACATGCCTCTAAGAACGGTTTCAATGGGAAAGTACTTTTTAATTTCCTGATGATCGACTTGGTATTCAGTCTTTTTAAGCTCATTCTCATAGTAACGCCAGTCGTAGGAGTGGATCTTTGTCGCGTTAGGTTCATCCTTCTTTTTTAGTTTGAGTAATCTTCCGAGATCAACTTTGGCTTTGCGTTGAAGTTTGGTTTTGAGCTTCAAGAGAAACGGTTCAACCTGCTTTCGCGTTTTAGCCATTCTTCGATCAAGCACAAAATCGGCGTGGGTTTTAAACCCGAGCATTTGAGCGAGTTCATGCCGTAAGTGAATGGCTTTCTCAAGAAGGTCGCGGTTCTTTGTGCCCCCTTTTTGACCATAGAGGAACTCGAGTTTTTTTCGAGCCTCTGCATTCTTTGCATTATCTAAAAATGGAACATAATGAGGGTAGGCGAGGGTGACTCGGTATTTGCCTTCCGGAGTTTTTTCTAGCGCTTTGATATAACTCTCCGTCATGCCATCGAGTTCGTCCAAAGTGAGGTCCAGATGAGCCTTCCATTCTACAAGGTTTGTCGAAAACTCAGCCTCTAGTTTCACGAGTTGTTTTTTCTTTTCTAAGTAAATTTTGCGTTCCGCTTCCGCAAGCTCTAGTCCATTTCGCTTAAAGGCAACTAGGGCCTCTTCCAAAAGCTTCTGAGTGATCAAGTCCAAGCTCGAGGCTTTAGGCTCAAGGGTCTTAATGCGCCTAAAAAGTTTTTCCCGCCCATAGACATCGACGAACATCTGAGAGACGTCGGTCTCGCATCGATCCGCCGCTGATCTCGCCTTCTCGTCGCTTGAGACGTACTTGAGAAAGTTAATCGGGTTCACATCATTCATGAATTGAGCCGACGCCATCTCGAGTCTGAGTAAGGAGTTTTCAAACGTGGTGTTTTCGAGGGGGAGCGCCTCGATCTCATCGATGGTTTTTAGAAAACTCTGCATCTTTGCTTGGCAAATCGCGGTAATTTGCTCAGCGTTTTGGTCAAAGGTTGGCAAGAAGGCTTCAATTTTCTGTTCGGGTGGCATGACCTTATTATGGCTGCAACCGACTAAGATGAAAATGAGTAAAAGAAATCTCATGCATGCAGGGATTCAAGGTATCGTTCCGCATCGATCGCCGCCTGACAGCCCGATGCTGCTGCGGTAATCGCCTGACGGTAAATAATATCCTGAACATCGCCCGCGGCAAAGACACCCGCCACGCTCGTCGCGGTGGTTGGGCGCTTAGGTAGGACGATATATCCTTTTTCATCAAGCTCGACATGGCCCTTTAGGAAACTGGTGTTGGGTTCATGGCCAATGGCCACAAACACGCCCTCACACCGATGCTCTTCTGTTTTTCCCGTAAGGACATTTTTGAGGCGAACGCCTGTGACTCCGTTATCTCCTAAGATTTCTTCTACCGCGCTGTTCCATACGACTTTAATCTTGGGGTGATTGAGCGCGCGGTCCTGCATGATTTTAGACGCCCGGAATGAATCCCGTCTGTGGACCAGAACAACTTCAGAGGCAAATTTTGTGAGAAAAGTGGCCTCTTCCATGGCCGAATCCCCCCCTCCCACGACTATGAGTTTTGCCCCTTTAAAAAAGGCCCCGTCACAGGTTGCGCAGCTGGAAACTCCCTTGCCCAACAGGCGCTTCTCGGATTCAATCCCCATCCACTTGGTGGCAGCACCGGTGGAAAGGATGACAGCCTTTGCATGGAGTTCCTCCTTATCAATGAGGACTTTATGAACGGCAGTTGAAAAACTGACGGTTGTCGCATCTTTCTGGATAAATCGGGTTCCAAAACGTTCAGCTTGTTTTCGAAACCGTTGCATGAGTTCGGGTCCCATGATGCCTTCAGGGAAGCCAGGGTAGTTTTCAACATCACTCGTGAGCATGAGTAAGCCGCCCGATTGGTAACCTTCGATCACAATCGGGTTAAGGTTGGCGCGGGCCGCATAAATGGCAGCGGTGTATCCGGCAGGGCCAGATCCGACAATCACGAGGTTTTCTGTTTGGCTCATTGAGAAATTTCCTTTCGGTGTTCATCTAACATGTCTTTAAGCGTTTCTTCGACAGGGCGAAAATGAAAATCAGGAACCATGGCTTTGAGGCGATCCATATTGATCCTCAATCCGGCAAAGCGATTCGTGGCATCTGAGTCACTAATGATCTCAGCGTCTTTGTCATCTAAGGCGAGAATCTTATCCAAAATATCCTTAACCGTGAGTTCATGGGGAGAGGCAATATTCACGATTTCACAAGGGGCTTGAGAGGGACTCCCCATGAGTTTGGGTAGAACGTCGACGAGGTCTCGAACATCAAGGAAGCGTCGGTAGGAATGAAGCGGGCCCACAATCAGCTTGCCCTTGATCCCTTTGGGGAGCGCGACTACCTTTCGGCAGAAGTCGGCCGCGACAAATCCTTCCGGTTGGCCTGGCCCAAAGCAGCTATAAAGCCGAGCAATCATACCTCGTAAATTGGGGTTCTCGACGGCAGATGCCTTAACGAGTTGCTCGGCCAAGTATTTGGTGTAGGCGTAGGGCGATTGTGGCTTTGCCACGAGAGATTCGGTTGCGAGCTCGGATTGGTTTCCGTAAATATGAACCGAGCTTGCTAAGAAAAACTTAACCTTCAGGTCTAGGACTTTAATCGAATCAATGAGCGCCTGAGTCGTTTGGAAATTACTTGCGAAATAGTCGGGTAATTTGAGCTCCTGGCTAATCCGAGAGATCCCCGCAAGGTGGTAGATCTGGTCCGGTAACGCGTCTTCAAGGATTGCTTGGACTTTGGGTTGATCGGTTAAATCGCATTGGTAGTATTTCATTCTCGATGTGACGGGAGGGGCGGTTTCTTTTAAGCCAACTCCAATGAGAGTCGAATTCGGGGCAATCTGGTCGAGGTAATTGACCAAATGCTGCCCAATAAAACCATGGATGCCCGTGATCAGAATGTTCACCTGCAAAAGCTAGCACCCAAATGGCCGGTCGAAAACCCCAAAAGCTTAAGAGACAACGTTTGTCCAACGTTTGAAGGAGCTTTAAGGATGTGTTACTAAGGAGTTTTAGGAGTCTGGCATGCATCTTCTGATCACGGGTGGTTGTGGGTTTATCGGTTCGCATTTGGTTCGCCATTATTTAGAAAATTCACCAGATACCACGGTGACGAACCTGGACTCTCTGACCTATGCCGCGCACCCCGACACAGTCCAGCTCTTGCAGTCGCTCGCGCCGAAGCGTTACCGTTTTATCCACAAAGATGTGACCGCTCCTGATTTGGTGAGCTGGATTAGCAAAGAGCGTTTTAGGGCCGTGATTAACGTGGCTGCTGAAACGCATGTGGATCGTTCGATTTTGGACCCCATGAGCTTTGTTCGGAGCAATGTTGAAGGGGTGCAGAATCTTCTTTTGGCCGCTCGGGAAGCCGGCAATATCCCCTTTATTCAGGTCTCGACCGACGAGGTTTATGGCTCGCTTTCTCCCACGGACCCCGCTGTGATTGAGGGGGCGGCATTATCGCCGAATTCTCCCTATGCGGCTTCCAAAGCTGCGGCTGATCTCATGATTCAGTCGTCCTATCGCACCTATCGCCAGGATGTGGCGATCACTCGTTGTACGAATAATTTTGGACCGTTTCAGTACCCGGAAAAATTGATTCCACTTCTGATTGCCAATGCGATCGAGGATAAGCCGATTCCAGTCTATGGTGACGGTCAGCAGATTCGTGATTGGATCTATGTCGAAGACCACTGCCGAGGGATTGACGCTGTTTTAAAGGGGGGGCGTTACGGTGAGATCTACCATATTAGTGCCAACCAGCAGTGGAAAAATATCGATCTGATCCGCTTGGTCTTAAAGAAACTTAAAAAATCAGAATCGCTTCTGACCTATGTGGGGGACCGCCCCGCGCACGACCGCCGTTACGCCTTAAACGCCGATAAGATTCGGATGGAACTAGATTGGCGGCCGCAAGTTAGCTTTGAAGAAGGTGTATCGAAGACGGTCGAGTGGTATCTTGCTAACGAGAGTTGGTGGAAGAAGGTTCGGGATAAGGATTATTTTCAGTACTATCAACAGAATTACGCCTCAAAGTTTGAGGCCACTACCTAGGAGTCTAATGTGAAAGGTGTCATTTTAGCTGGCGGGACAGGGTCTCGTCTCTTCCCCCTCACTAAAGTAACGAATAAGCATCTGCTTCCTGTGGGCAAAAAGCCGATGATTTTACACCCGGTGGAAAAACTGACGGCCGCCGGTATCCGAGAAATTATTATCGTCACGGGCGTTGAGCATATGGGGGACGTGGTGAACCTATTGGGTTCTGGAAAGGACTTCGGTTGTCAATTTAGTTACAAAGTTCAGGACGAGGCGGGTGGCATTGCTCAAGCGCTTAGTCTTACGGAGAGTTTCTGCCATGGTTCAGCAATGGCCGTGATTCTTGGTGATAATATTTTCACTGATAGCTTAGACGCTCATGTTAGACGTTTCGAGGTTAATGGGAAGGGCGCTGCCGTGCTACTGAAAGAAGTGAGTGACCCGAAGCGATTTGGTGTTGCGCAAGTGACGGCTGATCGTATCGTGAGCATCGAGGAAAAACCTCAGAACCCAAAAAGTAATCTCGCTGTGACGGGAATTTATTTTTATGATTCCCATGTCTATGAAATCATCCGAACGTTGCGCCCAAGTGGTCGTGGTGAGCTTGAGATTACCGATGTCAATAATGCCTACCTGGCCAAGGATCAACTCAGTTTTGGGATGTTAAATGGGCAGTGGACGGATGCTGGGACTTTCGAGTCTTATTTTCTGGCGAATCGTCTGGCCTATGAGCAAGGTGCATGAAAACTCCGATTCTGATCACCGGATCAAGGGGGATGCTCGGTACGGACTTGGTCCGAGCTTGCGAGGAAAAAGTCGGCCGGACTCAGGTGATTCCCACGACCTCTCAGTCTTTTGATATTACCAATTACCGACAAGTGTCGTCGATGCTTCAGCAATTGCGTCCTAAAGTGATCATCAATGCTGCCGCGTACACGGATGTGGATGGGGCTGAGATTGAACGAGAACAGGCCTTTCGGATTAACGTCATTGGCCCCGCAAACCTTGCCCGAGTCTGCGAGATCCTAAATATTAAACTGATTCACTTTAGTACGGACCATGTTTTTGATGGCTCAAAGAATGAGCGTTGGACTGAGGAAGACGAGCCTCATCCGATGAATTACTACGCCGAGACAAAATTGCTCGGGGAAGAACAAGTTTTAAAATATGATGAGGCCATTGTCCTTAGAGTCCAGTGGTTATACGGCGAAACCAAGGAACGATTTACGAAATTGGAAAAAGCGACGACCTTTTCGCCCTTTACGGATCAATTCGGGGCCCCGACTTGGACTCGGCAAGTGTCGAGCGTTGTGGTTGAACTGCTGGAGAAGGAAGTCAAGGGTCTCTTTCATTTTGCTTACGATGATTTTGCGTCCTGGGAAGAAGTCTATGAGTTTGTTAAAGGGGAACTCGACGCCACGACCGAACTCACACCACAAAGTGTGGATGCCATCAAGCTCGGCGCACGACGCCCCAAGTACTCGGTGCTTTCAAACGCTAAGCTTCTTAAGGTTCTCGATAAGCCGAGCATGGGTAGTTGGAAATCACCGCTGAAGGAATTCCTAGATGAGGTAAAAAGCCCGACCGACCGACCTCTTAATCAGTAAATTAATTGCGAATCATTCCGATGACAGCGTTTACCAGTTTCGAGATACCCTGAAAGATATGATGCAGTGGAGCGGAGCTATCCATATACGCCGCCGTTGTGACCACTCGATGACTTTGATCCGTATGGCATTGGGTGACATCTGTTTCGATATGCCGGTGCCCAAGTTTCACGATTTCCTGGGAGACTTCGGAATTTTTCCCAACGGTGAGTTCGAGCCCTAGTCCTTTAAAAGCCAGCGCAAGCACAGCGGGTGCAATGCAGATCGCTCCGATGGGTTTCTTGGCGTGATGAAAATCTCTCAGGGTCTTTTCAAGATCGGGGATAACGGTTGCTTGAGCGCCTTTTGCCGCAAAATTGCAGAGGTTTTTTGCCACACCAAATCCTCCGGGAATGATCACGGCGTCGAAATCTTTAGCCTCGAGTTGATCAAGTGGCCGGATATTTCCGCGAGCGATCCGAGCCGCCTCGACTAATTGATTTCGGGACTCGGATGGAGCGACCTCGTCCAGCAGGCAGTTTACGACATCAAACTGCGCAGCATCAGGCGCGAAACAATCCGGGGTAATCTCTAATTGACTCAGAGCCCAGAGCACGGCAACTGATTCTCGGATCTCACTCCCATCTCGAAACCCACTTCCACATAAGATGACGGCAATTTTATTCATGTTTTGGTCATATCATAGTTGTCGGTTACTATTCCAAGTAATAGGAGACCCCATGTTTCAACGTAGGATCTTAATATTATTTCTAACTATGATTTCTATCATGCCACCCAATCTCATGGCAGATGGGATTCCAACCACGGCGTTGCGGAAGCCAAATTTTTTTTCTGTCCCTCTCGTCAGGCAGGCGACGGAATATTCCTGTGGGGCGGCGGCGCTGCTCTCGGTCCTTTATTACTGGCAGGTTTATGATGGCGGCGAGGTTTCGCTTTTTAAGGATCTTAAGACAACCGAAGATGGGACCGATCCGCTTGAGATGGCAAAGTTTGCAAAGAAAGTGGGATTAAATACACAACTGAAGGAGAGTACGACGTTAGCTGATATTGAGGAGGGCCTTGCGAAGGGGCAAACGATCCTTGTTGATTTTCAGGCATGGCCCGATGAACCCGTGAATGATTATAAAACGCATTGGGATTCGGGGCATTATGCCGTTGTGGTTGGAATGGACGCAAATCGGATCTACTTCATGGACCCCAGTGTGGCATCTGGTTATGGCTTTCTTTCTCGTGAAGACTTCGTTGAGCGCTGGCATGATTTTGAGATTCGAAAAGGGAAAAGAGTCGAAACCCTCGAGCTAGCGATTTTTATCAGCGGAACGAATCCGCTCAATTCCTATCCCACGGCCTTAACTGCGATCGACTAGGCAATTCTTTTAATTGGATTCGGCAAGGCGAATGGCTGTCGTGATGGCGACTTTCGCTTGAAATTCAGCATAATCAAAGTCAATGAAACGAGGCAGGTCTGTGCTCTGATGGTAATGCGGATTAAGACGCCTGGTTAAATTAATGTGCTCGTTGATTAATAGAGTTGGATAACCTGCGATATCAAAGATCATCGAATCCGTCTGGGTGTAGTAGCTCGTTTTACTTTCGGAAGAACGGATCATGGGCACCCATTGATTACCCAACGCCTTAGCCACCCTAAGTGCTTCCAACGCAATTTCTTTCGAGCGCAACGAAAAGCCTGGGTTGAGTTGAAAAATTTTATCATGGGGAGTGTGGTGGCCAATCATATCGATATTAATATTTGCCCCGATGTCCTGCTTCGATCGAAGAAGTTGGCTCACGAAATGCCTTGCTCCGGCACAGTTTGCTGGAAATTCCTCCCCTGTAAAATGAACGATCCAGATATCATGTGGTGGCGGCTTAAGTTGGTACCGTGCTTTAAATATCTCCGACGCTCGTAATAGGGTCGAAGTCGCTGTGGCATTATCATCGGCACCTGGCGTCGTGATCCGCTCTGCGGTTGCTTCAAAAATATCTTCTGAAATGGCCTTGTCGATATGATCGCTTAGGATAATGGGCCGGTTCAACGCGGATGGGTTTGAGCCCTTAATTTTTAGAACGAGGTTGGCTTGTGGGATTGTTCGCCACTCGTAGGATTGAATCTCGATGGTAGAATTTGGTGTTTTTCCAAACCCGATAGCTTCGTAACGCTCTTTGAGGTACCGGACCAGGGCTAATAGATGATTCTGTGGGTCGCCACTACTCAACTTTTCAAAATCAATTAACTTTCCATGATCGGGGTCATGGACGGGTAGGGCTCCAGAAAATCGGGAGACATCGTCTCGATACTTTTTTGAAAATTCTTTCCTAAAATAAACTGCCCTGGAGGGTTTGTTTTCCGGCTGGAAGGGTCGGTCCAAGTGTTTGGTAAATTGTATTTCATTTGGCCAGTTGATCTCTTGTTGAGACGCTTTGGTTACGAAAGTTTTTGCACTCCCATTAAATCGAGAAGGGGCGGGTAATGCGATCGCTCTGGTGTTAGCGGGAGGTTTAAAGCCCTCCATCCTTGAAGGAGACAGCCAGGGATGAGTGACTTGAGTCAAATCATGATTCATCCACAGAACAGTTGAAAAAAGAGGCTGCTGATAGAGATCCTTTGGAGTTTGATCAAAGATTAAGGCGGCATCTTGTGCGACGTTGGGGTTAAGGTGTCGGGGCAGAATCGCACGCGGACGATCCGCCGGGCCACCGTTAGAAAGGGGTTGATGATGGGTCTCGTTGAGCCAAATCCATTGGTGAGTTTCAGTTTCTCGGTAGCGAGCAATGACCCATGTATGGGCTCCCCAGTCGTCATATTGGGGCCACATCTCAAACTCTGCGGATTTCAGTTTGAGCTCCCGAAGAAGACTCTGCAATGCCTTCTTGCCCAAGTCCCTTAAACTTGGGTTGAGGTCTGCCTTTGCCTTGGGACTCATGCTTAACACCAACTCTCTAGGCGACAAGCCGACGTAGAGTCGGGGTTGCTCGGCTTCGAGGGAAAGCCAAGGCGCCACAGAGTTGTCTAGCGAGCTGAGCTGAGTCTGGCTGAGATTCTGTCCCGAAGTCATGGCAGAGAACAGAGTCAACACAAGCCAAGAAAAGATAGGCATCCGCAACATTGAATTATTCATAACACAGTAGGATAAGAATGGAATGGCATCGAGTTTTTCAGCTAAGCACCGATCGTTCTGGCTTGAACAGGCGTTGGCTCAGACTGAGACCCCAAGTTCCGGGCTCATGGGCGATCACAAATCCGATCTTCTGATTGTGGGTGGCGGTTTTGTGGGATTGTGGACCGCGATTCAAATTAAGAAAATGGATCCAGCCTGTGAGGTCCTTCTCATCGAGCAGGATATTTGCGGTGGGGGAGCCTCGGGGCGTAGTGGGGGATTTGTCCTGTCCTGGTGGCCAAAGCTTACGTCACTGATTAAGATCTGTGGCGAAGAGGACGCGCTGAGAATCGTCCGAGATTCTGAAAATGCGATCCACGATATTTCAGATTTCTGTAAAACCAATGCAATCGACGCGGGAATGCGATCGATGCCATGGCTGTGGGGATCCACGGCGATAGCCCATGATGACGCTTGGCGCGGAGTGGTCGATAGCGCGCGACGGCTGGGAGAGAATCCTTTTCAAGAAGTCTCAGCGGATGAAGCTCGTCGGCGTAGCGGGTCAATGGCTTTTCGAGGTGGCGTGATTGATACGAGTGCCGCGACGGTTCAGCCCGCTAAATTGGCTCGGGGACTCATGAGAGTTGCTTTAGAACTGGGTGTCAGGATTTACGAAAATACGCGCCTCGTTTCCTTTTCGCGCAGCCAGCCAGTAGTGGCCAAGTTAGAGCATGGGAGCATTCGGGCCGAGAAAATGATTCTTGCGACGAATGCATGGGCCGCACAGCTTCCTGAATTGGCTCGATCCATTATCCCCATTACGAGTGACATGATCATGACAGCGCCAGCGCCTGATGAGATCAAGGCCTGCGGCATGGCTCGTGATCTGTGCTTCACGGATTCGCAGACGATGGTGAACTATTATCATCCCACCGACGATGGGCGGATTGCCTTCGGAAAGGGCGGTTGGGGCATCGCATGGAAGGGCAATATCGGCGCAAACTTTGAGCGTAACCGAGTTCGCGCTCAAAGCGTTGAAGGAGATTTCCGTCTTTATTACCCTGGGTTTAAAAATATCGCCATCACCCATGATTGGTGTGGCCCCATTGACCGAACACCGAATAGCCTTCCTCTGATAGGCCATTTTAAGAATCATCCCAATATTCACTATGGCATTGGTTGGAGCGGGAACGGGATTGGTCCGAGCCATCTCGGAGGTAAAATTCTTGCAAGTGTTGCGCTCGCAAAAGTAAACCATTGGAGCCAATACCCCATCCTCAATCGTTCAGTGGGTCGTTTTCCTCCTGAACCCGTTCGGTTCCTCGGTGCTCACGTGGTACGAACTGCCGTGGCTTCCAAAGAACGCGACGAACTCAACGGCAACAAACCATCTTTCATCGCATCCGCCCTCGCGCGTCTCGCTCCTGCCGGCCTCGAAGACAAATCCCAAAAGGTGCCCATCCCCTTTCCGGCCGGAAAGTGACCAGGTATGAGAGGCAAACCGCTTTTGTTAGAGAAAAAACTGCCTGGCGATCCGTCTAGTTTTGGGTATTCGGTACCTGGATACTTTCCGGCCGGAAAGGGGATGGGCACCTTTTGGGATTGCTCGCGCCCAGAATCGAACTGGGATGGCCTTACGACCGAGGGATTTTAAGTCCCTTGCGTCTACCGATTCCGCCACGCGAGCGCATAATGAGTGGGTCAAGATACACTGGGTTCAGGGGATCGAAAACCGAAAACTTCCTAAGGAGTTGGGATGGCCGCTGTTTTGTCGCGTTTTTTCTCAAAGGCATGAAAGAGTACGAGGCCAAGAGGGCCCAAGGCGAGCGGGAGTGCAAATGCGATCTGAACACCGAAGTGTTTTGCAAGCTGGCCGATTCCGAGTTGGGAAAGGCCTAGGGAAAGCTGGGCGACGGTGAGAATGAGTATGGTGAGTTCCTGGGGGATGGCGTGGGTCTGGGTCGTACGGCCCAAGGCAACGGGAAAGAAGGGACCGAGCAATCCCGCGAGGATAAAACCAGAATGCCAGCCCAAATGCCCCATCAGAAAAGAAACTAGGGCAAGGGCAGTGGTTATTTTGACGACGAATGGTTCCCACTTTGGGTTTAGTTTGAAGAAACAGAGAAGACGGGTGCTCACCATCACGATGAAAAATCCGCTAAGATACGGTGCGGCCTCAATGACGGTGAGGCCTTCGACCTGTGTCAAGTAGGTGACCATCCAAGACGACATCAGCACTTCGGTGGGGACATAGAGTATAAAAACGGCGGCGGGTAATAGCGTGGTCCACGACATCCACGGAAAAGCATGGGCAGTGCGTGGGTTATTATCCAGCTCAAGGGATTTGGGTCTGAGGGTGAGGTAACCAATGAATAATCCGACGTAGGCGGCGGAAATCGTCGCTATAATGCCCTGCCAGCTCTGCCCTTTGGCAATCCAGATAGCTCCCAGTACCGGCGATAGAAGTGATCCAAACCCATACATGAAATGCAGCCCACAGAAAAAGCGAGGTCTTTTTTCAAGTGGTGTGCCATAGATCACAAGTAAATTGCTGATGGCGCCACCCATCGATATGCACGCCCCAACCATGAAGGCAAAGACGAGAAATCCAAAAAAGTCCTCTACCCAAAAGGTGCCGAAGGTCGATCCGGCAGCGAGTGCGGCAATTCCCAGGGCGAGGGCTTTTTCTGAGGTCCGTCTGAGAATCGGCACAAGCACCCAAGTCCCCGCGATTGCGGCGAGATTGCCAAGCGCAAATAACCACGAACTTCTTGCGTAACCAAGGTTGAGATCATTAGAGATTAGCGGCAAGAGCAGCCCTCGCAAATTATCGAGGTACGATCCGACAAGCAGGAGTGCCATGCCTCCCGCGATATACCGCCATTTCATCATCCGGCGGATCCTACTCTGGGAATTCATAGGTGGCGAGCGTTTTAGAGGGTTGGAATCCGCCACGCAACCAACCGATGGCGGTCTGCGAAATGAAGTTCGCCAATCTGTAGTTTCTGAAAAGTTGGGTCAAGTTCTTCGCCTGAAAACGGTTTCTGAGTGTCTGGGTCGAGTTGCTGGAAGGCAAGGATCTGGTCATAGTTACCGTGCTCAAGGGCTCTTCGGATTTCCAAGATCAGTTGGTTGGCGTTATGGGGATGAAGGGCAAAGAGTCCAAGGGTTGCAAAATGGCCCGGCCGCTCGGAGATCACCAAGGTCTTTGGCGTCGCTAGACTCTGAACAAGGGCAATCTCAAATTTGACCCGTCGGTACATCGGGTTATCCAGAATGGGATGATCAAAAATCGCTTTGGTAAGTTGAGTCCCGAAGGCTACGACAGTAAGTGCAAGCACAATGGCCTGAAGGATGCGACTGGGAAAGCGCCAGGATAATACCGCCGGTATGAAGGCGCTGAGCAGGGTGAATATGAGAAAGTATCTCGCTTGGGTCGGGTGATTGGGTTCTCCTCTGAAATGACTTAGGTAAATGGCCAAAAAGCTGAGGCTACTAATGGCCGCGGTAATGGCAGTCGTTTTTAAGGTGCGGTCGAAACCTTTAAAGCGTTTCTGTCTCCAAAGAACAATGAGAATCATTCCTGCCAGCAATACGAGGGCGAGATTGATCAGCGCCGTAGAACTTGCATAGGTGAAAGAGAAGAGACTTTCGAAATATTGACGTGCATGGGTGATCGCTAAAGATTGGCTGAAAAGAGGGATCGCGCCATTGCGATGGCGACCAAAGAAAAGAAGATGCTGCCAGAGAATCGGCAGAAGCATGACGGGACTCAGAGAGAGTATCAGCCAATGTTTTCTAAGGGCGCCGAGATTCACCGCGCGGGTGAGTCCGAGGATGGCGATCATGAGGCACAAAAGCGCGATAGATTCGGGGCGAATATGACAGAATAGGATCAAGGTCATCCAAAAGAGGGGCAGGAAACGATCGTCTTTAAGAGATCGATATAGAAGCACGTGGATCCATAGGAAAACACCGGCGTGCATGAGATCAAAATTTCCCGACGTGGCGTAGAGTAGGATCGTGGGAAAACAGAGCGCAACCATCACGCAGATTAGCCCGCCAAGATCGCCGGAGAGTTTTTTAGAGGTGTCGTAGAGTAGCGTCAGGACCAGTACCAGGACCCAGAAATTAAGGCGGAACGGATTGGAGGCGTCAAACCCAAAGAGTCGATGCAAAATCTGAATCAGAAAGGGAAAAATGAGAGGGCGGTCCGGGACGAGAAAATGCAGGATCGTGCGATGATCGACGAGCCAGTATTCGCTTAAGATATTCAAGATGGAGTTCGATTCAAAGATAGATTTTGAAATGGCGAGCAGGTTGGTTTCGTCGCTAAGGGTTCTAAAGTAAGGGGGTATGAGCGTAAAAACGAGGACCGAAAGAGCCAGTGGGATCATCGCATTGCGAAGCAACGACTTTGAGAGTCGGGGGATCAGCGCCCAAATCCAAAACACGAAAACCATCCAAAGAATGGGCACACTGAGATTCTTAAAAAGAGCTTCGCACTGCGCTCGGCTACGAAAACTAAAAGCCAAGAGCGCAAAAAAACTGAGCAGGGCGATGGCTCGTACGGCTTTCATGTGAATTGAGAATAGCAAATGGCTTAGTCGACTGTATACTAGAAGAGTGGGGCACTATCGCCTAAACTTTAGCTATTGGTTCTGAGCCAATCGCTCGTTATTGGCGTTAGCGGCATTGGCCTGTGCTTTGCACCAGTATCATGATGAGATTTCCCCTTCCGGGGCTGAAGCCTGATAGGATACGAGGGAGTGATTGGAAAGATAATGTTGAGACTAAGCTTGATTGTGATCGCAGGGCTTCTAGGAATGGCCAATGCCGAGCCACGTCGTTCTGGCGCAAGCATTAACCACCAAGAGTCTAGTGTTTCCACGCGACAACAGGGCAAACCTCTTGATTCAGGGTTGCCGATCGATGCCTGTTTAGTGGGAAGGCCAGGCCTTCAGGAAACTCGCCCCGGCGAAGTCGATTTAGTGTTTGTTCCCCCCGCAAATTTCGATCTTAAAAAATGCCGGGCTCAGCTTAAGCCAAAGTCCTTTAAAGGTGAGACTTGCTTGACCTCATTAGGGTTCTGCAGAGTTCGAGCGGTAAATGGGGGAATAAATCGACTGAGGACCCCAATTGACGTTGAGTTCAGCTGCATCAATCAGATGGACCCCGAAGTGGTCCGCATGAAGGCCTGCGAATCGGGCATCTCGCCTGATCAAGTTCAGGAATCTGATATCCGCTGCGGCAGCAATCAAGAGGACCTATAATTTATTATTTTATTTTCTGAACTTTTGGATCGGGTTTGGGATTCGCTTTGGCGGGCGGTTTAGGTTTAGAATCGACGGCTCGTTGGCATTTTGGGGCGAGATTTTCAAAATGTTCCTTAAGGCATGCCATCATGGCGGGTCCGCTAAGCCCCTGGCAGAAATTCTGTGTTTCTGTCAAACATGGCTCGGATGCAAAAACCTCTAAGGCCACTATCAGAATAACAAACGCAAGGGCTCTTCCCATCTGCTTCAGTATGCCATAGGTCGCCCCATCGATAAATGCCTCTTTGCTTTCGTCATTCTATCCAGTACATTTCGTGAGTTTCATTCATCAAGGAGGCGGATGTGATCCGTTTGTTTCGTCAGTTTGGGTCGTTCTTGTCATTAGGCGTATTGTTGGCAGGTAGGGTAGCCGTAGGCTCAGAAGCCGAACTGCAGCTGCCAAATCTTAATGGGGTGTACCCATTATTTGGCTACGATATCAGTGGCCCGGGTATCCTGTATTTTGGATTATTAGTTTGTTCGCTTGGGCTTGTTTTTGGTCTCAAGGAAATCTCAGCGATCTACCGACTCCCTGCGCATAAGTCGATGTTGGATATTTCTCATCTAATATACGAAACCTGCAAAGCCTATATGGTACAGCAGGGGAAGATGCTCTTGGTCTTCGAGTTATTCATTGGTTCGTGCATCGTCTATTATTTTCTAGTTCTTCAGCAAATGGAACTCGCTAAAGTGATGCTAATCTTAATGTGGTCCGTTTTAGGTATTCTTGGATCATATGGTGTCGCGTGGTTTGGGATGCGGATTAATACCTATGCCAATAGCCGAACCGCCTTTGCGTCTTTAGAGGGCAAACAGTGGCCGCTGCTCGATATTCCCCTTCGCTCTGGGATGTCCATTGGTGTGCTTTTGATTTCAGTTGAGCTCATTATGATGATGCTCATTTTGCTTTTGGTCTCGCCGGAAAACGCTGGGGCTTGTTTTGTTGGTTTTGCGATTGGAGAATCCCTAGGTGCGTCGGTCCTTCGGATCTGCGGCGGCATTTTTACTAAGATCGCCGATATCGGCTCGGATCTGATGAAGATTGTCTTTCAGATCAATGAGGATGACGCGAGAAATCCAGGTGTCATTGCGGATTGTGTTGGAGATAATGCTGGCGATTCAGTTGGCCCCACAGCAGATGGTTTTGAAACCTATGGAGTGACCGGAGTTGCTCTGATTAGCTTTATCGCTTTGGCGGTAGGTATGGAGATGGGCCCGGACGGGACATTGTCGGCGGTGCCAGGCGGTGCGGATATCCAAGCCAAATTGATCCTTTGGATCTTTCTGATGAGGATCGTCATGGTGTTGGCCTCCATTGGCTCCTATATGGGCAATCGATGTGTCGCTAAGAGTATGGTTGGTAAGAGCGACCATTTTGATTTTGAGACTCCACTGACCAATTTAGTTTGGCTCACATCGATTGTATCCATTCTACTGACTTACGCGATCAGTTATGGGTTTTTAGTCGATTTAGGCGGAACGATGTGGTTTCGGCTCGCGACCATTATCAGTTGCGGGACCTTGGGTGCCGCTCTCATCCCTGAGCTTACCAAAGCGTTCACCTCATCTAAGTCGCGCCATGTGGCTGAAATCGTCACGGCGTCTAGAGAAGGCGGCGCTTCGTTGACTATTTTGGCAGGTCTTGTGGCGGGTAATTTTAGCGTCTTCTGGAAGGGACTCTCGATCGTAGGTCTACTTGCCGTGGCTACGTTCACATCGTCGACAGAATTGAGTGGGTGGATGGTGTACCCGAATATTTTTGCCTTTGGTTTGGTGGCATTCGGGATGTTGAGCATGGGACCGGTGACGATTGCCGTAGATAGTTATGGCCCTGTGACCGATAACGCCCAATCTGTGTTTGAACTTTCTCAAATTGAATCCGTCCCCAATATCAGTCAGGAGATTAAGGATAGTTGGGGTTTTGAACCTGATTTTAAAAGAGGGAAGCACCTTCTCGAGGAAAATGATTCGGCAGGAAACACGTTTAAGGCGACGGCTAAACCAGTCTTAATTAGTACGGCTGTCATTGGCGCGACGACGATGATCTTTTCGATCATCCTGTTACTTAATCTGAAACTTGATCTGCTCGATGCACGTGTTCTGATGGGACTGATCATGGGCGGTGCCGTCGTCTATTGGTTCACAGGCGCTTCAATTCAGGCGGTGAGTACGGGCGCATACCGAGCCGTTGAGCATATTAAGGGTTCTATCAAACTTGATAATTCCGCAAGAGCGTCCGTCGAAGCATCGGCGGATGTGGTTCGGATATGCACCAAGTTTGCTCAAGCTGGGATGGTTAATATATTTGGAGTCATCTTCTCGCTGACATTGGCGTTTGCGTGCTTTGATTCAACTTTCTTTGCTGCCTATTTAATTTCAATTGCAGCTGTTGGATTATTTCAAGCCCTCTTTATGGCAAATGCCGGTGGTGCCTGGGATAACGCTAAAAAAGTAGTTGAAGTTGATCTTAAAGAAAAGAACACCCCCCTGCATGCGGCCACCGTGATTGGCGATACAGTTGGAGATCCCTTTAAGGATACCTCTTCGGTAGCACTGAATCCGATTATTAAATTTACGACTTTATTTGGATTATTAGCCGTAGAGATTGCCGCATCGGCGGGACCGACCGCGATCGTGATTGGTGCCGCATTTCTAGTGATTGGCTTATTTTTCGTGTGGCGATCCTTTTACGGAATGCGTATCGGACGAGCTTAGGGCTTGGCTGACTCAGCGCATCTCATTGATAATACGGTGTGGAGTTCTTTTATCTAGCCGTTGCACCGGGCGAGATTCCCGGGCTATTTGATACCTTTCTGGGGGGTTTTTTTGTTATCAAGTACATCCCCCTGATCCTGCAGCTCTTTTATCTCTGCTGTGTTCTGGCTTCGGTATCACTTTGTTTTATCGAAGGTTATCGGCCGCATCGGCTTCAGCGCCTGGGTATCGTCGTTCTCGCGGCGCTTGGTTTTCTGACCTTGCCGTTTTTTCTTCTCCAGGGCTGGGATGAACTCTTCGTAAATCTTCGGCATTCTAAACATTGGGCGACGCTAGGGAGGTTTTCGTTTGATTCGGTTGATTGGGTGGAGGGCACTGTTGATTTTCTCCCCTATTGGCTGATTGGTGAGCTTGCAAAATTTGGACTGCCCCTTGTCGAGTTAGCTTATTTTCAGAGTTTTTTAGGCGCCGTTGGCTGCCTTGGGATTGGTTACTGTTTTCTACGCCGCTGGAAAACACCGTATCGACACACGTGGGCGGTCGTTATCCTAAGCCTGTATTTGCCGCTTGCGTATAATGCGAGCCATGGCTTCTCAAGTGCGATATTCAGCTTCGCCATTCTCGGTTCTCTCTTTCTTTATTCCGGATCAAACTCCCAGAAAAAATGGAGCTATGTTTTTCTTTCATTAATCCCGCTGATCCGAATTGAAGGGGCCGCATTTCTGGGATTGATCTTTTGCTCCGAGATCTTCGAGCTAAGGTTGAAACGCCCTAAATTCGCCTGGGTAATTCAGTGGGCGTTCGTCATCGCACCCATGGTTGTCCTCAGTCTCGCCCGTCATCATTTTTATGGTTCGGCGATTCCCAATCCCATTCTATTTAAACAAACCTTGGGGAGTCTTTTCTATTTTCTTCTCGGGGTGCGCAATCTCATCTCAGATCTATTCTGCACCCATACGATCAGTAGCCTTGCACTCATTATCATTGGCTTTTGCCTCCGAGTTGTGTCGCCAAAAACATTTTGGAAACCCTTGGTTTGGCTCATTCTCTTCATCCTCCCCTACTATAGTTCAGGGGGAGACTGGTTTCCCTCCCATTGGGGGCGGTATCTTCTGCCTCTTGCTCTTTTTTCATTTTGGGTTGCGGTTCATGTCCTCTTAAAATCCTTGGATGGTCCTCGTAGAAATCATTTTATCTCTGCTGCACTGATTCTTGTGGTGTTGCCGTTTTTAAGTTCTCATAATGCGTTTCGAAAAGCGGAACTTGATATCTTTAAACCTAGGAAGGTTCTAGCAAAGTTAAATGAACGCTATTCACCTCAGGCAAGAATCAACGCGTTATCCCAGCTAGGACGTCATCTGAACTTAACGACCGGTCAGGATCAGATCATAGGGTCCTCCGAAATGGCGACGATTATGTTCTTTGCCGATCGGAGAGCCTATGATTTTCTGGGGATTACGAACCGCGAGATTGCGCTCAGGCCTCTTAGGACACCCCCGGCGATGTTGCACCGATTCACAGTTCAATCAGAACTTCCCGTGAATATCTTTCGTCGACTCATGCCCAATCTATTGGAGCATTACGAACCGGATATTCTCTATACCTTTGATTATAATTATCGAGATCTTTTTGAGGATATGAAGTTCTCCGAACTTGATCCCCCAACTCTTATCCGCGGACTTAGGCGATGGAGAGAAGTCTTTGATGGGCTTATGAATCCGCTCTACGGTGGAGTCCCCAAGATCATCGAGATGGGTTATCAGCCCGTGGTGGTTAAGGCGAATCGTGATCTGTGTGCTCTGTACTTTGTCCACCCAAGGGCTTGGCCTAAACACTATTTAAAGTTGAAAGACTTGAATTATCAGGTGGATAAAGTTGAGATCGTGCCTTAACCCTTGACGAGTTCGATATCGTCTAGGAATGATACCCTGATGGTACACTTGCTTTGGTACGTGGTGATTGGACTAGGGGCTGGCGTCTTAGCGGGATTTTTTGGAGTCGGTGGTGGGATCGTAATTATCCCCGCGTTGGTGATGGGGCTTGGTATGACTCAGCATTCCGCCAATGGCACCTCTCTTGTCGCACTGCTCTTGCCGGTCGGATTCATGGGTGTGCTTGAGTACTATCGGGCGGGTAAAATTGGGCCGGAAAATATCAAGGCTGGGTTATTGATTGCCGTGGGAATTTTCGTCGGAACCTTCTTCGGATCGCGATATGCTCTGGGATTATCGCCAATTGTTCTCAAACGTTCGTTTTCCGTTTTCATGTTTGTTGTTGCAATCAAACTGTGGATGTCAACGCGGTAATCTTGAAACCGATTCCTTCCATTGATTTGCATGGGTATTTGGTATCAGCCGCTGCCCAAGTTTTTTTCCAGAAACTCAATCAGGCCCGTATGGACAATAAGCTCGTTGAAATAAACTTTATTACCGGATCGGGTAAGATCCAACAGAAGTTCATTGAGTTGGCGACTCAGAACGAATTGAAGCACTATATCCCCATGCAGAATCGTGGCTGTATCATTATAGAATTTGAATAGTCTTGCTGGCGCTTGTCTTTACAGAGGCCCCAGAGTAGCCTTTTATCGTGCATATTCTAACTGAGATTTTGTTTCTTTTGATCGCTTGTCGGCTTCTGGGGGAGTTAGCCTCTCACTTTAAGCAACCGCGTATTTTGGGTGAAATGGTTGCCGGGATTCTACTTGGCCCTGCCTGTTTCAATGTGGTGATACCCACCTCCCGCCTCGATGGGATTGCGGAGTTAAGTATCTTTTTGATCGTGATTTCGGCTGGCCTAGAGATGGATTTCAAGCAGGTCGTTGGGGCTTTTAGGGGGCGTCAGTTCTGGGGCGCGATGTTTGGTTTTGTGATTCCATTTATCTGTGGATTGGGCCTCGGTACTTTATTTCAACTTCCACTCATGCAGACGTTTTTTATTGCGCTCTGCATTTCCATCACGGCCCTTCCGGTGACGATTCGAATCCTTCAAGAATTTGGATTGCTGAATTCCGCAGTCGCGGAATTGTCGATCTCTGCCGCGATCGTGAATGATATTCTAGGGCTTCTCATGTTAGGAGTGGTCTTAGATCTTTCGAAGCATAGCCATGGTTCGACCGATTTTATGGCGGTGGCAGTTCCAGTGCTTATCGGTGTCGTAAAGGTTCTGGGTTTTGCGGCCATTGTCTGGGGGATGAGCCGGTTACTCTTCTGGGGGTCGGGCGAGGGTGGTTACATTGAGAAAGGTCTCCATCGCCTTCGTGCGCTTTTCGGGCGTGAAGTGATCTTTGGTGTCGTGATCTTCTTTGTCCTTATCTTTGGTTCGATGAGTGAATCGCTGGGGACTCATTTTATTGTGGGAACCTTCTTTGGTGCCCTGTTAATCAGTAACGATTTAATGGGCGGTCAGTTTTATCAAGACGTCGAACAGACGCTGAACTCGGTTTCTGCGGGTTTCTTATCGCCCGTGTTTTTTGGATATTTGGGACTTCTTTTTACCTGGGATGGATTCTCAAACCCCGTCCTCCTTGCGGCGGTGTTGTTTGTAGCCATTAGCTCGAAGATCCTTGCAGGATTTCTAGCTGGTCGATGGTTGAAGCTTTCTTTGGGCGAATCCATTGGGACGGGAATCATGCTGAATGCCCGAGGGATTATGGAATTAGTCGTCGCAAATTTAGGGCTTCAGGCCAAATTAATTGACCATGACCTGTTCTCAATCTTAGTAATCATGGGGATGGTCACAACGATTCTGACTCCGCCACTTTTTCGTCAGTTTGCACTGCCGAGACTTCGGCCTGCCGGTGTTAAAACTGAAGGAAACGATTAACGAAAGAGGATAATCGCCATGCAACGTACAGGTAATCCCGCTCTCGGAAAAAAAACATTTGAAATAGCTCGATCTGGTTCAGGTGATGTGATGACCATCTCGGGGACGGTGAATAAGACCTTCGCGCTGATCTTGCTTCTCTTAGCCTCGGCGGTGTGGTCTTGGAATGAAGCCATGGTGGTGGGACCATGGGGTTCGGAACCTGTTATTCCAGGTTGGTACCTACCGATGCTGATCGGTGGGCTGGTCATTGGATTCGTAATTATCTTTAAGAAAACGACGGCTCCGGTCCTCGCGCCCGTTTATGCGGTCTGTGAAGGGATGCTGATCGGCACCATTTCAGCTCTCTATGAAACTCGGTTTCAGGGGATTGTCCTGCAGGCGGGGCTTCTGACGATTGGCGTTCTTCTGGCGCTATTAATTGCCTACCGCAGTGGCATGATCAAAGTGACTGAAAACTTTAAACTCGGTGTGGTCGCTGCTACCGGCGGCATTGCGATTGTCTACCTCATTGATCTTGGGATGCGATTTTTCGGGATGCAGATGCCTTTGCTTCATGAGAATTCTCCGATGGGTATCGCCATATCCTTGGGAATCGTCGTGATTGCATCTCTTAATCTGGTTCTGGATTTTGATTTCATCGAACAGGGTGCGGCTAGAGGTGCTCCAAAGTACATGGAATGGTATGCAGGGTTTGGGCTCCTAGTGACGCTGATCTGGCTCTATTTGGAAATCCTTCGCCTTCTCTCAAAAACAAAGTCTCGGAATTAGCCCAATTTAGGCATTCGAGGCGATTCGTCTAGACCGAAATCGATGGACCGCTCGTTTTCTCAAACACCACGAATTGAGATTGTCCGCGCGCCATGCCCTGAGCCTTTAGACGCACGATCCATTTACCCAGCTGGTAGCGGGCCCAAGGAAAAAGCACTTTACCCAGTGCGGGGTGCATGGTGCATTGCGTATTTAGAAAATCATGAATCAGTTCAGCGGGAAGCGGTTCAAACGCCATCTGCGTTTGTTTTAGGGGAAAGTTTTTCTCAATGGCCTGCCACGTGCGATCAGTCCACCGAGTTAAGTGATGAGGCGGCATATCGAGCAAATTCCACTGATGCTTCATATAACTTTCTGGATTCGGCACCGCGATGATTAACTTGCCTCCCAGCTTAAGTAACTGAGTCGCAGAATGAAAAAAATCTCTCGGAGAAACCATATGTTCTAAGACCTGAAACGCACAGACCGCGTCCAAAGATCTTGGAGCCTCTTGGCTGAGTTGGGTCAGAGAGCAATCATAAGTTCGAATCGTATCGTCGCCTAACCGAGTTCGGTAGGACGGATCAAGCTCAATCCCACCGATGTCGGCGCCATGCTGCTTAGCTAGTTTTAGAAAGACACCCGCTCCATAGCCGACTTCAAGCGCGTGACAGCCACTCGGCAACCACTGCAAGGCTTGGCGAAATTCCCACTTCGCCTCTGGATAGTACGCTGGCCCGGCAAGAGCACTCAGTGCGCCATAGACCGCGCTCGTTGCGGCAAGGCCTGACGGAATGAACGTTCTGAGCGCGCAATCTGCACACTCAAAAAGCCTAAGCTTTTCAATATTCTCAAAATACGGACCCACATCAAGTTGATAGAACGCCTTCCAGTCGCTAACCAACCGCTTCAACGAAATACTTTCAAGACAGCTCCCTGTCGTATGC
>Ga0105164_10000378_pt1 | contig 32674 bp, 23 predicted proteins | sample VDWuncwatermetaG_FD_89674 | JGI IMG/M metagenome (GOLD analysis project Ga0105164, IMG submission 89674) | Wastewater microbial communities from Netherlands to study Microbial Dark Matter (Phase II) - VDW unchlorinated drinking water | ecosystem: Environmental > Aquatic > Freshwater > Drinking...
GGGGGGGGGGGGGGCTGTCAAGGGTGCGTAAATGCCCTGAATGGTGACGTTGGTCGTGGTGGGCTTGGTGGGGCAGTTAGTGGTAGCGGGTGAAGTAGGTCGAGCGGGATGTAGCTAGGACACATTGTGTCGTCATGCTCTGGCCGATGGGCGCATTCGAGGGTAGGTAGCTGTACCCTGTTTACCGAAATACTGCCACCAAAACTATTGCGTCTTCTCCACGCTCTTTGCACAACGAAATCCGAGATCGTTAAACCGTGCATTCGGCGATAAATTAAATCGCTGCGCGCTGCGTGCAAAATAACTAAGCGTGTAATGTCCCACCCCGCCCCAGCTTCCGCCACGCGCAATTTTTTGAAATGAATTATTTATTTTATTGGGATTATTTTTTTTATCGGGATCGATTTGTGAGTTGAAGTTTGTTGGCGGTGTCGCTGGCACGTTATCAGTCGGATAGGGCAAATAATCATCCGCCACCCACTCCATGACATTGCCCGCCATGTCGTACACGCCGTAAGGCGATTTGCCATTTTCATACGAGCCGACTGGCGCGACCCCATGCGGCCAGCCATGGCCTCCGGCAGCGTTGGCTTTTTTACTATCCCATGCATTGCCCCACGGATATTCAAAACCCGCAGCCCCGCGTGCAGCTTTTTCCCACTCGGCCTCGGTCGGCAAACGCATGCCGCGCCAGGCACAGTATCGTTGTGCATCCCGCCAATCTACGCCCGTTACCGGCAAGTTATGCAGCATCGCTCGGCGTGCTTCGATGGCATTTAAAATTTCTGCCTGAGTTAATTTAGCCGCATCAATTTTGTAAACTTGCTCGGCCAGTTGCTTGAGCATATTTACATCCGCGCCCTGCAAACTTTCCGGCGCAAAGGCGTAACCGTTAATTTGCCAAGCATCGGGCACCAGATAATTTTGCGAAATGACAAACTCGTAATACGCATGGTTAGTCACCTCAAATTGATCAATTAAATATGCCTCCAAATGCAATGTGCGTTGCGGAAATTCATCGGCATAAAGCGGTTTGTTCATGCCTGATTGTTGCGCGGTTACTTTTGTTTGCGCGACATTGCTGCCCATGATAACTGCACCCGCCGGGATGATGACCATCGCCGCCTCCGCTGGTTTTTGTGGCTCAGCAGGTTGCTCCGCCAGAGCGGTGCTTGCCAAAGTTAGCGCTGCAAAATAAAAAATAATCTTAATCACACGCATTTTTAATCTTTGCCGTAAGGATCACTCAAACAACATCGTACAAATAAAAAAGGAGCAAACTTTGCGCTTGCCCCTTTTTTATTAAAAGAAATTTGAGGTTAGGGTGTCTCTAAAAACTCAACTTCCTAAGCCAGACCAAATTATTAATAAATGGGGCGCGAACAAAAAATGGCGACGACGCATATGTTTGATATGTGAGGAGTCATTTTTTGCGAGCAACACAGTATGGCAACGGAGGTTGGGTTTTGAGGGATGCCCTTTACTTCTTTCTGCTCTCTAGCATCTTATGCATGATCGGCGCGAGGATCACCTCCATGGCAAAGCTCATTTTGCCGCCCGGCACAACAATTGTATTTGAGCGCGACATGAACGAGCCATCAATCATATCCAGTATGTGCGAAAAGTTAACGCCATCGTGCTCGCGAAAGCGGATCACCACAAAGCTTTCATCCGGTGTGGGTATGTCGCGCGCGATAAATGGATTAGAAGTATCGACGGTTGCCACGCGTTGAAAGTTAATGTCGGTGCGCGAAAATTGCGGGGTGATGTGTTTAATATAGTCTGGCATACGACGCAAAATGGTGTCTACCGTTGCCTCAGCAGCGTAGCCGCGTTCGGCGTGGTCACGGTGAATTTTTTGTATCCATTCCAAATTAATAACGGGTACGACCCCGATGCTCAAATCCACATATTTGGTTGCATCTACCTCTCCGTGTTTAACCATGCCGTGCAAGCCCTCGTAAAACAACAGGTCTGTGCCCGCCGCGACATCTTCCCACGGGGTAAATTGACCTGGGCTTAAGCTCGTACCTAAACGCGCATTTAATTCTTTGGCTTCGGCATCACTGTGAATATAGTAGCGACGCTTGCATGACCCAGTCGCACCATAGGCTTTAAAGGTTTCTTCTATCTTATCGAAGTGATTCGCCTCGGGACCAAAATGGCTGAAGGAATGGTTGCCCGCCTTGCCGGCCTCGGCCATTGCCGCGCGAAATGCAACACGATCCAAGCTGTGCAAACTATCACCCTCGATCACGGCAGCATTAATTTTTTCGCGCCGAAAAATATTTTCGAACGCACGTTTAGCGGTGGTCGTGCCAGCACCGGACGAGCCGGTTACAGCAATTACGGGATGCTTGCGGGACATAGTGGAACGCTCCTGAAGGATATTAAGAATTAGGGAATATTAAAAATTATTTGCGCGGCATTTTAGCAGAACGAGGCGCATTGGGCGAACAAGGAGAGGCGCTTTGAAAGAAATGTCCGGATATCCCGCGCAGTTTTATATGTTGGCAACTTCCTGCGCGGCACGATGAGTCATGCTTTGCCGCAACCTATCAACAGCCCGGCTTCACACCCCCAGCCGCCCCCCATCCGCTGCGTATATAATGCGTGCCTGTTTTGTCTCTATAAAATCCATCCACCATGCACCAAAATTACACCCCCAAAGAAATCGAAACAGCCGCACAACAGTATTGGAATAGCCAGCAAAGTTTTCGTGCTACCGAACCTGTAGATTTCTCTGCTCAATCCAAGCCAAAATATTATTGCTTGTCGATGTTCCCTTACCCGTCTGGCAAGCTGCACATGGGGCATGTGCGGAATTACACCATCGGCGATGTGCTGTCGCGCTACCACAAGATGTGCGGCTTTAATGTGATGCAGCCTATGGGTTGGGATGCGTTTGGCTTACCCGCCGAAAATGCCGCCATTGCTAATAAGGTCGCGCCTGCAAAATGGACCTATGCCAACATTGATGCGATGCGCACGCAACTAAAAAGCCTGGGTCTGGCGGTGGATTGGGCGCGGGAAGTGACGACGTGTAAGCCTGAATATTATCGTTGGGAGCAATGGTTATTTACGCGCTTGTTTGAGCGCGGCATTATTTATAAAAAAACCGCCTCGGTAAATTGGGACCCGGTCGATCACACCGTGTTGGCGAATGAACAAGTGATTGAGGGACGCGGCTGGCGCTCCGGCGCGCTGGTAGAAAAACGCGACATCCCCATGTATTTTTTTCGCATCACACAATACGCCGAAGAGCTGCTGGCCGATTTAGATACGTTAGAGGGCTGGCCAGAGCAGGTCAAAACCATGCAGCGCAACTGGATAGGCAAGAGCTATGGCGTACGCTTTGCTTTTACGCACGACATTCACGATACAACGGGTGCGCTGATTAACGACGGCAAAATGTGGGTGTTCACCACCCGCGCCGACACCATCATGGGGGTGACCTTTTGCGCGGTGGCCGCCGAACATCCGCTGGCCACACATGCCGCACAAAACAATCCGGCACTTACGGCGTTCATCGCCAAATGCAAGCACGGTTCAGTAATAGAAGCCGACATGGCGACCATGAAAAAAGAAGGTCTGGACACCGGCCTCAAGGTCACGCATCCGCTCACTGGCGAGCAAATTCCAGTGTGGGTCGCTAATTACGTGTTGATGGGCTATGGAGAAGGCGCGGTGATGGCCGTGCCCGCGCATGATGAGCGAGATTTCGAGTTTGCTAAAAAGTATAGTCTTTCTATCAAACCAGTTATCGCACCAACACGAATGTGTAATCCAGAAGAGGAACGAAAGACTACTCTTGGTGAGGACTACACTGCGTGGAAGGAGGTTTACCCTTGGAATTTTTCGCAGAATTCGTGGAATCCTGAGAATAATGAGGATGGTGTTCTCATAAACTGCATGGGGCCATATGCTGAACGTCTGCAGGGTATGTGGTCTGGCTTTGCGCGAAGAGAAGTTGGCCGAATCGTTGTCGAACTGGGTCTCGGGGAAGAAAAACTGCAATGGCGTTTGCGCGACTGGGGCATTTCGCGCCAGCGTTATTGGGGCTGCCCTATTCCCATTATTCATTGCCCAGCTTGCGGTGACGTGCCCGTGCCGGATGAACAATTGCCCGTGGTGTTGCCGGAGGATGTGACCATCACGGGCATCGGCTCACCCTTGGCCAAGATGCCTGAATTTTATGACGCGTCTTGCCCCAAGTGTGGCATAGCTGCACGGCGCGAAACGGACACGATGGATACATTTGTCGAATCTTCCTGGTACTACGCGCGCTATGCCAGCCCCGATTGCACCACCGGCTTGGTCGATGCCCGCGCGCAATATTGGTTGCCCGTGGATCAATATGTGGGTGGCATTGAGCACGCGATTTTGCATTTACTGTATGCGCGATTTTTTCACAAGTTGATGCGCGATGTGGGGGTGTTTGGTGAGGGAACAAACGACGCACTGCGTGCGGCTCAAAACCGCCCTCTCCCCAACCCTCTCCCGCAAGCGGGTGAGGGAGCAAACGGCGCACTGCGTGCGGTTCAAAACCTAAACGAACCATTCAAAAATTTATTAACCCAAGGCATGGTCATCGCGCCCACTTTTTATCGTGAGGGCGAGGGCGGCAAAAAACTTTGGCTCAACCCCGCCGATGTCGATGTGGCAACCGATGCCAAAGGCCGACCGCTAGGCGCGACGCTGAAAATTGATGGCCTGCCCGTGATTATGGGTGGCACAGAAAAAATGTCTAAATCAAAAAATAATGGTGTAGACCCGCAAGCGATTATTGATAGCTATGGTGCAGACACGGCGCGTTTGTTTATGATGTTTGCCGCGCCGCCCGATCAGCAGTTGGAATGGTCGGATAGTGGTGTGGAGGGCGCGTATCGCTTCTTGCGCCGCGTGTGGGTGTTTGCCCATGGCCACGCTGACCACATAAAAACGCACGGCCATTTTGACCCTGCCACTTTGTCGGCAGAGCAAGAAAATGCGCGCTTTAAACTGCACGAAATTCTCAAGCAAGCCAATTTCGATATATCAAAAAATCAATTTAACACGGTTGTTTCGGCGTGCATGAAATTGCTCAACACGCTGGAAGATTTTACGAAATCTGAATCCCATCGCGCCATCATAGGCGAAGGCTTTTCCATTTTGCTGCGCCTGCTTGCGCCCATCGCGCCGCACATCAGTCACACGCTGTGGATAGCACTGGGCTATGGCGCAGATATTCTCAACGCACCGTGGCCACAGGTGGATGAAGCTGCGTTGCTGCAAGATGAAATTGACATGGTCATCCAAGTAAATGGCAAGTTGCGCGGCAAGTTGCGTGTGGCTAAAAATGCGGATAAACACGCGCTGGAACAAATGGCCTTAGCGCATGAGGCCGTGCAAAGACTGTTGGCGGACGGCGCAGTCAAAAAAATAATTGTGGTGCCAGGACGGTTGATTAACATCGTAATTTAATCTGAAGAAAGCTTTTTATGCAGATGTCTCTTTCCACCCGCACCCTCCTGTTAGCCGCTCTGCTGGCCATGTTGCTCAGCGCGTGCGGCTTTCACTTACGCGGACAAGCTGCTTACACCCTGCCGTTTAAAACATTGACGCTACGCTCGGCCAATGAATTTTCCCCGCTCATGCTTGAATTAAAACAAGCCGTGCAAAAACAGGGCGTGCAAATTGTCGATGCGCCCCATCCCACGCAAACCGATGCGCCGCAGCTTATTTTACATATCGCTTCAGAAAATATAGGCAAGCACATCCTTTCCCTGAGCGGCACCGGGCGCGTGCAGGAGTTTCAGTTAAATTATCGTGTTTTGCTGCGCCTATACGACACGCAACAGCAGGACTGGATCGCGCCCGTAGAAATTACTTTGCAGCGCAATTTGCCGTATGACGACACGCAAGTGTTAGCTAAAGAAGCCGAAGAAGCCATGCTCTATAAAGAGATGCGGCACGATGCGGTGCAACAAATATTGCGGCGACTGAATCGTGCGCGCGCGCCAGAAATTCTGCCCTCATCAGAAATTTCGCCCGCACCCGCGCAGCCCACTCCGCCCGCCAAGCCATGAAATTATCCGCCCCATGAAACTTGCAATAGAGGATCTGCCGCGCCATCTCGCCAAAGGCCTTGCGCCGCTGTATGTAATCCATGGCGATGCCATGTTGCTGGCCATTGAGGCGGCGGATGCCATTCGCGTTGCCGCCCGCACAGCTGGATACAGCGAGCGTGAAGTGTTCATCGCCGAGCGATATTTTGACTGGTCTGCATTGCGTAACAGCGCGCAAAGCATGTCGCTATTTTCCTCGCGCAAGGTTTTGGACTTACGCATTCCGTCCGGCAAACCTGGTGTGGATGGCGGGCAAGCGTTGCAGGATTATTGCCAAAAATTATCCCCCAATAAATTAAATCCAGACACACTTACCTTAATCTCGCTGCCACGCATGGATAAAACCGCCATGAACAGCAAATGGTTTGGCGCACTAGCAGAGGCGGGCGTGGTCATTGCGGCGGAAGAAATTTCGCTGGCCGCATTACCCGCGTGGATAGGCGCACGGCTTAAGCGCCAAACACAAACGGCTGATCCCGACACGCTCGAATTTATCGCGCAGCGGGTAGAGGGAAACTTGCTTGCCGCACATCAAGAAATTCAAAAACTCGCGCTCATTTTTCCTGCTGGACACTTGTCTTTTGAACAAGTCAAAGATTCGGTCATGGACGTGGCGCGCTACGACATTTTCAAATTATCCGAGGCCATGCTGTCCGGCGACATTGCCCGCTACACGCATATACTCGACGGCCTGCGCGCCGAGGGCACGGCCACCGTGTTAATTTTATGGTCGCTGGCGGAAGATATTCGCACCCTAGGCAAGGTGCTGCGCGCCCTAAAAAATACTGGGCAAAGTACCAATAATATCAGTGCCGCACTAAGTGCGGCCAGGGTGTGGGGAGCCAAGCAGCAATTGGTCGAACGTGCGGCACGGCGCACCTCGCTGGCGGTAGCCGAACGTGCATTGGCGCAAGCGGCTTACGTGGATAAAGTAGTAAAAGGACTGCGTCCCGGCGATGTGTGGGATGAACTTTTGCAACTGGGTTTGCGATTTGCGCGGGTGCAAACAAAGTAAAAGGCACATCAAAAAAATCCAACTTCCGTCGCCATACTGTGTTGCTCGCAAAAAATGACTCCTCACATATCAAACATATGCGTCGTCGCCATTTTTTTCTTGCGCCTTGTCTGGCTTATAACCAGCCACTTGGCTGCCGTCTTTTGGCGGCCTAGTGGAATGGCTAGTTGTTTCATCAGGAATTTGAATTTTTAGAAATGCCTTATATTGATTGGGGTGAATTGATGCCGAATGAAATGAACCCGGATGAAATTATTTTAGTACTCACCAATTTGCCCGACCGCGCCAGCGCGGAAAAAATCGCACACATTTTAATTGCCGAGCAAGCGGCAGCCTGTGTCAATATTTTGGCTGAATGCAGCTCAATTTATTGTTGGCAGGGAAAAGTAGAAATTACGAACGAAACGCCCTTGCTCATCAAATCGACGCGTGCAGCGTATTTGCGGGTAGAAAAAATAATTCTTGCGCATCACCCCTATGAACTTCCCGAAATCATTGCAGTCTCTATCGTCTCTGGCTTGCCCGCCTATTTAGATTGGGTGGGACAGGCCAGCCAACATATCACCGAATAAGCATGGCTCTAAATAACTCCCGTTTCCGATACAAAAGAGCACGCAGCATCGAAAATGAAGGCAACTCAGTGATCGTTTTTATCTGAAACTGAAATAAGTATGACTTAAGAATGCTCAACTATACTTGCCGCACCTTCAAAAATTTATTTGATCGCTCGAACAATATTTCAGGAACATTTCAACCCATGCGTTTAATCCTTTTCACTCTTGCCCTCTTTGCCAGCCTGGCCGCGCCTGTACACGCGCAAAGTATGTTCGACCGCTTGCAGTCCTTGGGCGATACCAAGCAGTCGGCGGTGTTGCCGCCCGATCAAGCCTTCGGCTTAGAGGTGCGCGTGCTGGACGGACACACTTTAGTCGCCAATTTTCGCGTTGCGCCGGGATATTATTTGTATCGTGACCGCACCCATTTCAAAATAAAAAAAGAGCTTACGCAAACAACTACCAGCACCATCAATGCTGTCATCATGCCCATCGGCAAGATGAAGCTGGATCCTAATTTCGGCGATATGATTGTTTATCATCAATCATTTCAAGCAGAAATAAAGCTGGATCGCCATCCTCTGGCCGCGCAAAAAATAACCCTAGAAGCCGAGTACCAAGGCTGCAAAGACAGCGGCCTATGCTACGCGCCAATCAATAAAGAATTTAATTTATCCTTACCGCAGGTGGCTACCGTCAGCGCGCTGGCGACAAGCACGACTGCACCTGCTAGCGGTGTACCAACAATGGCAACGACCACCAGCGCACAGCCAGAAACCGAAAGCGCAAAAATCGACAGGCTGTTTAAGCAAGGCAATTTTTGGTTGATCGTGCTGTTCTTTTTTGGCGCAGGTTTATTGCTGTCGTTCACCCCATGCGTGTTTCCGATGATCCCAATTTTATCCGGCATTATCGCGGGCAGCGGCGGGAAAATTACTAAACTGTACGGCTTCTTGCTGGCCTTGGCCTATGTCATGGGCATGGCCTTAACCTACACGGGGGCGGGCATCGCGGCGGGATTGTCTGGTGAATTATTGTCCAGCGCGCTGCAAACGCCGTGGGTGCTGGGCAGCTTTGCAGCGGTGTTTGTGGTGCTGTCATTATCCATGTTCGGCTTTTACGAATTGCAATTGCCCTCTGCCATGCAAAGCCGTTTAAGCGACTCCACTAACAAAATTCGCGGTGGCCAAATGGGCGGCGTATTTTTGATGGGCGCATTGTCGGCGGTCATTGTCAGCCCCTGCGTCGCCGCGCCTATGGCCGCTTCCCTACTCTACATCAGCCAAACGCGCGATGCAGTTTTAGGCGGCGTGGCGTTGTTTACCATGGCACTGGGCATGGGCATGCCGCTGTTATTAATTGGCGCTTCCGCAGGTGCGCTGCTGCCGAAGGCAGGCGGCTGGATGGAAGCAGTGAAACAATTTTTTGGCGTACTAATGTTAGGTGTTGCCATCTGGCTGATCTCTACTTTAATTCCGCTCGGCGTAGAAATGCTGCTGTGGGCCGTGTTGCTGATTATTTCTTCCATTTACTTGCATCCGCTGGATGCCCTGCCACCGAAGGCTTCTGGCTGGTACAAACTAGGCAAAGGGCTGGGCGTGTTGGTTCTGCTGCTAGGCGTGGCTATGCTGGTCGGCGCACTGTCTGGCGCGAAAGATATTCTGCGGCCACTGGGCGCGCTCAGTGGTGGGCAGACAGCGGCAACAACGCCCGCGCTGCCCTTTGTGAAGGTCAAAAATATTGCCGAGCTTGATGCAGCTATCGCACAAGCTAAAGGTAAAACCGTTATGCTGGATTTTTATGCAGACTGGTGCGTGGCGTGTAAAGAGATGGAGCGTTTTACTTTTCCTGATGAAAAAATTCAGGCGAAATTGAGCAACACTTTGCTGCTGAAGGCAGATGTCACCGCCAACAACGCCGATGACAAAGCCTTGTTAAAACGCTACGGCTTATTTGGCCCACCGGGGATTTTGTTTTTTGATGCACAAGGGCGCGAACAAACGGAGCATCGCGTCATTGGCTTTCAAAATCCAAAACAATTTTTAGCCTCCTTAGAAAAAGCCAACTTGTAATTTTTTTGCCCCTTCTTCACACTAGCGAACACCAACCCAATCTGCCTCCTCTGCCTTTTATCCCCAGACGTTATTAAATGCGCGCAAACAAAATTAAAATCGGCTTCATCGGTCTGGGCATCATGGGCAAGCCCATGGTCGTCAATTTATGCAAGGCGGGTTACCCCTTGTGGATTTACGCGCGCCGCGCAGAATCCATGCAACCGTTGCTTGCAATGGGTGCAACCGCTTGCCCCAGCGTGCAAGAACTCGCCCGCCAAGTTGACGTTATTTTCTTGAATGTGTCCGACACCCCCGATGTGGAGCAACTGGTAGAAAGCCTGATGCACAGTGCCCAACCGGGCAGCGTGGTGGTGGACATGAGTACCATCTCGCCGAGTGCGACGCGGACGATGGCGCAGGCTCTAAATTCACGCAATATTGAGATGCTGGATGCGCCCGTATCGGGTGGCGAAGCTGGTGCGATCAATGCCACCTTATCTATTATGGTGGGCGGCAAGGCTGACATTTTTGAGCAGATAAAACCGATATTGGCTGTGCTGGGTAAAAATATCGTGCATGTGGGCGAGCATGGCGCGGGTCAAGTGGCCAAAGCCTGTAATCAAATTGTGGCCGGCATGACCATCCAAGCGGTGGCCGAGGCACTGACCTTCGCCCGCACAAGTGGTGTTGATCCAACTAAAGTACGCGAGGCGTTGATGGGCGGATTCGCTGCCAGCAAAATTTTAGAAGTGCATGGCAAGCGCATGTTGGATAAAAATTTCACACCGGGATTTAAAGCGCGCTTGCATCAAAAAGATATCGCCATTGTGATGCAAGCGGCGGCTGAATTAGGCATGGCTCTACCGGGCACAACACAGGTAATGAATAGCCTAGATGCCTTGGTGAAGGCCGGTCATGGGGAAATGGACTCTTCTGCTATTATGAAAATAATCGCACAAAAATAAATAAGTTTTTTCCTGAAAAATATCACTTAAACAGTGCTTCTCTCGCTTCACCCACGAAAATTATTCAACTTTTTAAAGGAAATCATCGTGCCCGCCCCTTTGCTGATCGCTAAAAACAATGCACAAGAAATCGTATTGCTGCCGCAGATGGCCAATCGTCATGGCTTGATTACGGGCGCGACCGGCACCGGCAAAACCGTGACGCTGCAATCGCTCGCTGAATCCTTCAGCGACATAGGCGTACCGATATTTTTATCAGACATCAAGGGCGATTTATCTGGCTTATCCAAAGCGGGCGGCGGCAACGCCAAAGTGCAAGCGCGTATCGAGCAACTTCAATTAACAAACTTCGAGCATCGCGCTTACCCAGTGGCCTTCTGGGATGCCTTGTGTGTGCCGGGAAGCGAAATGGGGCATCCGCTGCGCGCCACCATTTCTGACATGGGGCCGCTGCTACTGGGACGCATGTTGAATTTGAACGATGTGCAACAAGGCGTGCTCACGCTCATTTTTAAAATTGCCGATGATCAAGGCATGTTGTTGCTGGACTTTAAAGATCTGCGCGCCATCGTGCGACACGTCGGCGACAATGCAAAAGATTTCACCACCGAATATGGCAATGTCTCCATCGCTAGCGTGGGCACGATCCAGCGCGGCTTGCTAGAAATGGAAGCGCAGGGCGCAGAAAAATTTTTCGGCGAGCCGATGTTGAATATTGATGACCTTATGCAAACTGATAGCAAGGGCAAAGGCATAATCAACATTTTGGCGGCGGACAAAGTCATGACTTCGCCTAAAGTTTATTCCACGCTCATGTTGTGGTTATTAGCCGAATTATTCGAGAACATGCCGGAGGCAGGCGATTTGGAAAAACCTAAACTCGTATTCTTTTTTGACGAAGCACATCTGCTGTTTAACGATGCGCCCACCGGGCTGCTGGACAAAATCGAGCAAGTGGTACGCTTGATTCGCTCTAAAGGCGTGGGGGTTTATTTCGTCACGCAAAACCCAGCCGACGTACCAGACAAAGTTTTGAGCCAACTCGGTAACCGCGTGCAACACGCTTTGCGCGCCTTTTCACCACAAGATCAAAAAGCCGTGCGCGCTGCCGCGCAGACCATGCGCGACAACCCAAATTTAACCGAAGAAACCATCATCACCGAGCTAGGCGTGGGCGAAGCCCTGATTTCTATGCTGGATGAAAAAGGTCGACCAAGCGTCGTGGAACGGGCTTTTATCTTGCCCCCCAAAGCGCAGATCGGCCCGATTAACGCAGATGAAAGAAAAAGAGTCATACAATCATCTCTGCTTGCCGGACATTATGAAGCGATGGCAGATCGCGAATCCGCCTATGAAATTATCAGCGCGCGTATGCAACAAAAGCAAGCTGAAATCGCTGCCCAAGCAGCGACCCAACAGGCAGAGGAAGAATCATCCGGTGGCATGTTAGGTGGTATATTTGGCGGCGGCGGTGGTGGCAAAAGCGCTTCGCGCCGCGAAGGGGTGGGTGAGGCAATGGCAAAAAGCGTGGTGCGTACCATAGGCTCAGAAATCGGCAGGCAAATCATACGCGGCGTGCTGGGCTCTATTTTGGGTGGCCGTAGGTAATTATTTTTGATGTAAAGGGCACCTCTAAAAATTCAAATTACTGATGAAACAACTAGCCATTCCACTAGGCCGCCAAAAGACGGCAGCCAAGTGCACCCGCAAGGGGTACACCGTGGTTGTAAGGGGCTAAAGCCCCAACAACACACGCAGGCTGGTTATAAGCCAGACAAGGCGCGAAGTGGGGTAAGCAGGCAAGCCGCAAAGCGGCTGCTCGCAATAAAAAATTGCGACGACGCATATGTTTGATATGTTAGAAGTGATTTTTTATGAGCAACACAGTATGGCGACGGTGCGTGGTTGTTGCCGATTCATCGGCTTTACAACCACGGTCTACCCCTTGCGGGTGGAAGTTGGATTTTTAGAGATGCCCTGAAGAAAACATCGCGTAGAAAATAATCAAGAGGGCATTGTCAAAACAATTTTACCGAGAACGCCACCCTGCTCTATCAATTGATGTGCTCGTGCTGCTTCTCGTAGTGGAAATACATGGCTGACCAACACGCCGAGCTTGCCCGCCTCTATCAGTTGCGCGCTTTGCTCTAGTATTTTTCGTTGGCGAATGCGTTCATCGTGCAGGTGTTGCACTTGCGGTGTGAGCATCAACTCATAACACAGCGACAAATTTCTTAACCGCGCCAACTGGCTGTTCTCCAATGACAGCGCGGAAGACAGCAGAGTAACAATTTTTCCGCCGATTCGTGCCGCATTAAACGAGCGCAGAAAGGTATCGCCACCCACGCAATCTAACACCACATCGACCCCTTGATCTTGTGTCCAATTTAAGGTCTCTTGCACAAAATTTTGTTCGCGATAATTGATAATTTTTTCTGCGCCCAAGCCTTGAGCCAGTCCACCCTTTTTATCATCACTCACGGTCACCGCGATGCGCACACCCAGATGCTGGGCAAGCTGCACGGCGATGTGTCCAACGCCGCCTGCTGCCGCATGGATGAGGATGGTTTGTCCGGCCTGCACATTAACTCTTTCGACCAGTGCTTCCCACACCGTTATCAAAACTAATGGCAAGGCTGCGCTCTCTATCAAGCTGAGATTGGTCGGTTTAGCTGCGCAATAATCTTCATGCACGGTAGTATATTCGGCATAGCATCCTGGCTCCTCACCTATGCCACCATTACAAAAATATACAGCATCACCCACTTTAAATCGGGTGACTGCGCTGCCGATTTTCTCGACGACACCCGCCCCATCGCAGCCTAAAATGGTTGGCAACACGCGGGGGTAATAAGTGCCCTTGGCGCGCAGTTTGGTGTCTAACGGATTGACCCCAGCAGCAGCTAATTTCACGCGGATGTGATGCTCGCTGGGCAATTCTGGTAGCAGAATCTCAGCCTTCTGCAACACATCTGTGCCGCCTGTGGCAGTCATTAAAATTGCTTGCATGGTTAAACTTCCTAACCTTGAATTCGTTGAGTGGTGCTTGCGACTTGAGTGCTTTTAAAAATTCAAATGCCTAGGCCAGACAAGGCGCGAACAGAAAATGCTGACGACGCATATGTTTTATATGTGAGGAATCATTTTTTGCGAGCAACACAGTATGGCGGCGGCAGTTGGATTTTTAGCGTTTGCGATATGTTAAACTTGCCGCCGTAATTTAGCCAAAAAATTCATTAGCGAGCGCAGCCATGTCAGGAAATACTTTCGGCACTTTGTTTACCGTCACTTCGTTTGGCGAATCACACGGCACGGCCATTGGTTGCGTGGTGGATGGCTGCCCGCCAGGCATGGAGATTTCTGCCGAATATATTCAGCAGGATTTAGACCGCCGCAAGCCCGGCACTTCGCGCTATGTCACGCCCAGAAAAGAATCGGATACAGTAGAGATTTTATCTGGCGTGTTTGAAGGAAAAACGACGGGTACGCCGATTGCGTTGCTGATACGCAACGAAGATCAGCGCAGCCAAGATTACGGCAACATCGCCGAAAGTTTTCGTCCGGGGCACGCCGACTACACCTACTGGCAAAAATACGGCATACGCGATTATCGCGGTGGCGGTCGCGCATCGGCACGTGAAACAGCGGTACGCGTAGCGGCCGGCTCCATCGCCAAAAAGTGGTTGTACGAAAAATATGGCGTGGTGATACGCGGATATTTATCACAGCTCGGCGAAGTTGTAGTGCCATTCAAAAGCTGGGATGTTGTAAATAGCAATCCATTTTTTGTGGCGGATGAAAGTTATGTGCCACAGCTAGAAGCGTACGTGGATGCGATACGCAAGTCTGGTGACTCGATCGGAGCCAAGCTAACTGTGGTGGCGGAGCATGTACCTGTAGGCTGGGGCGAGCCCGTGTATGACCGACTCGATGCCGAAATCGCATATGCACTGATGAGTATTAATGCGGTGAAGGGTGTGGAAATCGGTGCGGGTTTTCAATGCGTTACCCAACGCGGCAGCGAGCATAGCGATGAAATGACTCCCCAAGGCTTTGCCAGCAACCACGCGGGGGGCGTGCTGGGCGGCATTTCTACCGGGCAAGATATTATCGCGCACCTCGCGGTGAAACCCACTTCCAGCATTCGCCTGCCGCGCAACACCATCAACAAACAAGGTGAAGCCGTGCTAATAAAAACGCATGGTCGCCATGATCCTTGCGTGGGCATACGCGCAACACCTATTGCTGAAGCGATGCTGGCGCTGGTGTTGATTGATCACGCCTTGCGACATCGCGCGCAAAACGCAGATGTGATGTGCAGCACGCCGAAAATTCCGGGAAAGATTAGTTAAAGCCGGTACGTCTTATAAAAATCTATCAAGCCATTTGTTGATGCATCCATCTTGTTGGAGGGGGCATTTGTTTGTAGTTGCTGCAAAATATCGCCGGCCAGTTGCTTGCCCAGTTCTACGCCCCATTGGTCAAATGGGTTGATATTCCAAATCATGCCTTGCACCACCACTTTATGCTCATACAGTGCCAGCAACGCGCCCACGGTGTAGGGATCAAAAATTTTGCATAGTAGGGAGTTGCACGGGCGATTGCCGCTGAATATTTTGTGCGGCAATAATTTTGCAATGCGCGCTGGGCTAAATCCTTGCGCCAGCATTTCGGCATGCGTTTCTTCGCCTGTGCGACCACGCATTAATGCTTCGCCCTGCGCAAAAAAATTGGCCAGCAAAATTTCATGATGGTTGCCTACAGGGTTGTGCGTTTGGCAAGCCGCAATTAAATCGACCGGCACGTTTTGCGTGCCTTGATGCAACAACTGAAAAAACGCATGTTGTGCGTTGGTGCCAGGCTTGCCCAGCACGGTTGCGCCCGTTGCATAGTCGATTGCTTCACCATTGCAGTCCACACTCTTGCCCAAACTTTCCATATCAAGTTGCTGCAGATGCACAGGCAGGTGCTTTAAATATTGATCGTAAGGCGTAACCACATGGCCACGTGCACCGCAAAAATTAATCTGCCAAATACCGACCAAGGCCATCATTACAGGCATGTTTTTTTCTAAGGGCGCGTGCCGAAAATGGTCATCCATGGCATGGGCCCCTCGCAGCAGCTCCATAAAATTATCCATGCCGACTTCTATTGCTACAGGTAAGCCGATGGCCGACCATACCGAGTAACGCCCGCCGACCCAATCCCATAATTGGAAAATATCCTGTTCGCGAAATCCCGCTCGCTTTGCTGCTGCTGGATTAGCGGTGACCGCGACAAAATGTTTGTACAACAATGTTTCATCATGGCAATACGTTTTTAGCCACGCCCGTGCAGATGCGGCATTCACCAAAGTTTCTTGCGTGCTAAAAGACTTGGATGAAACGATGAACAAAGTGGTTTCTGGGTTGACCCGCGCCAACGTGTCGCGCAAATGCGTGCCGTCGATGTTGGACACATAATGGATGTGAAAACCGTTTTCCGCATAGGGTTTGAGTGCTTCGGACACAGTCACTGGCCCCAAGTCAGAGCCGCCCACCCCCAAATTAACGATGTCGGTAAAGTATTTCCCACTATAGCCACCACGTAAGCCACCCCTCAGCGCGTAACAAAAATCGCGCATTTGTTGCCACACGCGGCGTACTTCGGGCATCACGTCTTGCCCATCGACATTAATCTGGCGCGCACTTTGGTCGCGCAAGGCGGTATGCAGGGCGGCGCGATGTTCGGTACTGTTGACGTGTTCGCCCACAAACATTTTTTTAATTTTTTCGGGGAGCTGCTCTTGTTGCGCCAGCTTGATTAATAATTCTCGCGTTTCATCCGTGATTAAATTTTTTGAATAATCGAACAGCAGGTCATCCACACGTACGGAAAAATTTTCAAAGCGTTGCGGGGATTGTGCAAACAAATCTCGAATGTGCGTCGCTTCTAATGTTTTAGCGTGTGCTTGCAGTGCTTGCCAATATTTAGATTGAGTTAATTTTGAGCGCATATTTTTAATTTTTTAGATGGCTACCATGCTGAAATAGTTAGATTGAATCGCTACGCGATGGTAGCTGTTTGCCACGCTGATATAAATAAAAATGTTCGGCACGGACGCTAGGCCGCCGCCCTTCCCATACTTTTATCCAGGCCGCGCCCTCTTTGCTGGGCCGTGGCGGGCTACCGAGCGTTAACATTAAATCGCATTGCCCCTGGTTAATGGCATTGATGCCACTAAAATAGTGCAGCATGACGCGCTGCGTATCTCCAACGCCTTGGCTGGCGAGGCAGCGATAGTGTGGCGGCAAAGCGTGCTTGAGCGAGACTGCGATGTTGCGATAGCTTTTACCGCTATCCAACCACGGTAGCCATATTGTCATGGCCAGCACCCAAATCAGCGTCACGCCTGCCGTCCAATTGATGACGGCGCGACGCATCGAACGGCGCACGCGCCAAACCAAGATTACCCACAGTACCGTGACAATTATAGCAATCCAAAAAGCGGGGGTTTGCACGCTGGGTTCAAAGGCCGGATGATAATCTTTAAGCAAGCGGGTAATTTTTGCGCGGTTGTCCAATAACAAACCGCCCCAGCCCCACCACATTAAAATTGCCAGCAAACCAAAGGTTGTAATGCCAAACCAATTTAACGCGTTAGCTGCCCCGCGCCGCAAGGTGGACAGTGCCGCGCTGGCAAGCAAGGCGATAGGCAACAACATCGGCATGGCGTATTCTTCACCATAACTGGGGGCAAGACTTAAGGTGAGCAGCATGGCAAAAAGGCTCACTAGTGGTAACTGCATCGCGCTTTCTTGCATGATTTTAAAGCGTGCCTGCCACACTGCCCAGACGGCCAATGGCAGCCCCGGCCAAGCAAACCATAGCAACGTTTTGATGTAATGTAAGATTGCCGTTATGTATTCGCCGTGACGCATATAGTCTAGCCAACGACCAATGTTGGCATCCCACGCCCACAGCATAAATAATTCGGGTGAGCGTTGATAGAGTAATGCCGGCCAGATCACCATCCACGGCAAAGCAAAAATTGCAGCAATCCCTAGACTATTGAAATAAGTGCGAGTGCGCCACTCATGGAAGATCAGCAAGGCCGCGCTAATGATTATAAAAAATACCAGCGCGGTAAAATCATTCGCCATGAAGCCGATACCCGCACCGGTACCGATGGTGCCGCCTGCCAGCAGCGGGCGGCGCAAACTTTTCGAGTAGCCAAATAGCATCATGGCGCAACCTGCCAGCAAAGCCAATTCGGTGAATAACTCGTGCGCGTGTACCAGCAACCCTAAACAGCCAATGAAAATAATCACTGTCGCCCAGCCGCGCCCAACCCCAAATAATTCACGCCCCGTGCGCGCCAAAAATATCAGCGTTATGAAGATATACAAGCCGCTGGCCAAGCGCGCGCCATCATGCAGCGGCAACAGTGACGCAAATAATTTTGCCAATATGGCGGCGGTGATATAGAACAACGGCGGGTTATCCATATCCGGCTGCCCAGCCAAGGTTGGCACCAGCCAATCGCCGCTTTGCAAAATATGATAAATCAGCGCGAAGCTGTAGGCATCAACCGATTTCCACGGATCATGGCCGATTAGCCCTGTGCCCACCCACACTGCGCAAAGCAGCCCCAGCAGCCATGCTTTGGCCGAGGTGATGGGCGACTCTTGGGTGTCTGGATATATAAACATGGGCGATAGATGGGGGCTTAATGCACCACTTTTATTTGCTGCCCAGGTGCGGGTTCACCCTGTGGAAAGTGGGCATTAATCAGCCGCAAATAGGATTCAGCGTGATTGCCGAGCGGAGAGTTTTGCGCCATTTTGGAATATTGGTCGCCTGCTTTGGTGGTGATTACTTTAAGGGTCACAGGCCTTGCCAGCGCCCGCTCTTGTGCGGTAATGGCATGAAAACTTTTGATCGTTTTAATCATGTCCGCTCGATGCGCCGCGAACATTTCTGGCGTTTTAGTTTTTCCAGCAATCACGTAATTTTTTTGATCCAAATGTATCACCCCCGTTACCGCAACGGGCTGTGTAACCATCGCTGCCGGAAGTTGATTAATAGACTGCGTTTCTAATTGGCTGTTGCGCGCATCAAAGCGGGTAATCTGCCGCGCAATATCGGCCGGCTGCCCTTTGTGCTGCGTATCCACGACCAACTCTAGCATCGCCTCTACGCGAGGACTTACCGCGATCAATTTATCCGACGAATTTTCTATCCGCCAACTTGCCGGAAACTGCACCGCAACACCCAACTCACCATGTAAAAATAGGTTGTTTCGCAGCACCCCCTGCTCGCTGCTTTCATTGAACACCATCCCATCTATATGCTGCATATATTCTGCACGCCCCTCTTTGGGGTTAGCTACGGTCAGGTGGCGAGATTCTTCTACTACCTCGTGCAGACGCTTATCATTGTTGGGATGCGAGGCGAACACGCCATGATAACGCCGCGCTTCGCGCCCCTCACTTTTAGCGCGCTGCGCGTCAAATAATTCTTGGTTTTTAAGCACGCCGATCAATTTAATCATCGCTTGCGGATCATATTCCGTGCGCGCTAAATACTCTGCTCCCAGCCGATCTGCCTCTAGCTCATGCTCGCGCCCGTAGCCGGAAAGCAAGGCGTTGCTGAGCGCGTTACTTAAGTCTTGCCCCGCGCCCGAACCGATCTGCGGCACAAAGATGGACGCGATTGTCAGGCCGATATTGCCCGCCTGCGCCGCACTGGATTGCCGCACGCCGTGTCGCGCCGTAACATGACCAATTTCATGGCCGAGTACAGCGGCCAGCTCAGCTTCCGAATTAAGATACGCGAGAATGCCGCGTGTGACATAAACGTAGCCGCCAGGCAGGGCAAAGGCGTTAATCTCCGGCGAATCTAACACGGTAAAATGAAATTGCAAATGTGGACGATGGCTAGCTCGCGCTATTTTTTGACCAATGCGGTTCACGTATTCTTGCAGCTTGGCTGCGTCATGCGTTTTAGAGGTATACACGCGATACTGTTTGCGTATATCCAAGTCTGCGCGTTGACCGATGCCGATTTCTTGCGCCTCGCTAAGCAACACAAAATCTTTGCCTCCGCTCACCGGATTTTTTGCACAACCGACTACCAGTAATAACGCTAAACAAACAATTAAGGCTTGCATTGCACCCTCCTCATATTCGCTCAAAGAAAACACTGATTGGCGCAATTTCTTCACCATCTTTACGTGGCGGCCGGCTTAAAATCCGTACCTACATCCTTCACCAAAAAATAAGCCGCAACGAAAAAGGCAGCGTCTGCTGCCTTTTTCGTTATTTCAATACACCATGCACAAATAATTAAGCGGCCGCTTTAGTGCCTGGTCTGCTGTATTTTTGATTGAATTTCTCAATCCGCCCTGCCGTGTCCACGATCTTTTGTGTGCCCGTATAAAACGGGTGGCATTCCGAGCAAACTTCTACGTGCAGCGGTTTGACCACGGTTGATTTAGTTTTAAATTTGTTGCCACAACTACAGCTCACATCAATCTCGCCGTACCCTGGATGAATATCTGATTTCATTTTATTTCCCTTACATTTTTTATATCGATAATATAACGCGTCTGATTAAAACATAACGTGCTTGGCTAAGCGTTATTCCACCAACAATTATCTGTTGTGGGAATTATCCCTTAGCCACTTATTTTCTGCAAGGCTCGCAACCTATCAACTGAGCGATAGCCCATGTTTTACATTACGCGCTTTCCTGAGCTTCCTCAATTTGCACACTTTTTCCGACCGCTGTTCTGCTCAGTGCCTGCTTACGCCGCGCTGCATGATAAGCCAACCCCGTGCCTGCAGGAATCAACCGTCCAACGATAACGTTTTCTTTAAGCCCGCGCAGATCATCGCGCTTGCCCATGATGGCGGCCTCTGTCAACACGCGCGTGGTTTCTTGGAACGAAGCCGCCGAAATAAACGAGTCTGTTGAAAGAGACGCTTTAGTAATCCCCAGCAGCATTGGGATAAACGTGGCCGGACGTTTGCCTAAAGCTTCTACACGCTCATTTTCACGGAGCAACTCGGCACGCTCAACTTGCTCTTTCAGAATAAAGTCCGTATCACCTTCATCTGTAATTGCGACGCGACGCAACATCTGACGCACGATGACTTCGATATGTTTATCGCTGATTTTAACGCCTTGCAGACGATACACGTCCTGCACTTCATCAGTGATGTAGCGCGCCAATTCTGGCACACCCAACAATCGCAGAATGTCATGTGGATCACGCGGGCCATCCACGATCATCTCGCCTTGATTGACCACCTGACCATCGTGCACCAATACATGCTTATCTTTGGTGATGAGAAACTCATGCGCGATGCCTTCGCTATCGGTAATCACCAAACGCTGTTTGCCCTTGGTATCCTTACCAAATGATGCCGTGCCCGTCACTTCAGCCAACATGCCAGCATTCTTCGGTGAACGCGCTTCGAACAACTCCGCCACACGCGGCAAGCCGCCGGTAATATCGCGCGTCTTGCTGATCTCTTGCGGGATACGCGCCAGCACATCGCCCACACCAACGGACTGACCGTCTGCCACAGTAATGATGGAGCCTGTTTGGAACGTTACTGAAATGGGTAACTCTGTTCCAGCAATTTTAATTTCTTGCCCTGCCGCATCTAGCAAGCGCACTAAGGGACGCGGCGCGCCTTTGCCTTGCGTACCCGCACGTTTTGGATCAATTACCACCAGCGTAGACAAGCCCGTTACTTCGTCTATCTGCCGCGCGACGGTGACGCCCTCTTCGACGTTTTCAAAACGCGCTTGTCCGGCGTATTCCGTAATAATGGGGCGGGTATGCGGATCCCATGTCGCCAGCACTTCACCCGCGCGCACAGGCTTGCCTTCACGCACGGTCAGCATTGCACCGTAGGGTACTTTATGGCGTTCACGTTCACGCCCATGATCGTCCACCACCATCACCTCACCGCTACGCGCCACCACCACAACTTCACCGCGTGCGGTGTTGACGGTACGCATATTTGCGCTGTATTTAATCGCGCCATTGGATTTGCTTTCAACCTGGCTGGCCACCACGGTACGCGATGCTGCACCGCCGATGTGGAAGGTACGCATGGTCAGCTGCGTGCCGGGTTCGCCGATGGATTGCGCGGCGATCACGCCGACCGCTTCCCCCACGGTAACCAAGCCGCCACGCCCTAAATCGCGACCATAACATTGTGCACACAAACCATAACGGGTATCGCAGGTTAGCGGGGTGCGTACGCTCACCTCGTCTATCCCCAAGGCCTCTATGGTTTCCACCATTGTCTCATCCAACAGCGTGCCGGATTCATACAGCGTTTCACTATTTTCTGGATTGACTATATCCTTGTTGCTCACGCGACCCAATATGCGCTCGCGCAAAGATTCAATGACCTCGCCACCCTCGACCAAAGCCTTGAGTGCTGCGCCGTTGCTGGTTCCGCAATCATCCTCGGTCACCACCAAATCTTGCGTTACATCCACCAAACGACGGGTCAAGTAACCGGAGTTAGCCGTTTTCAACGCCGTATCTGCCAAGCCTTTACGCGCACCGTGCGTGGAAATAAAGTACTGCAACATGTTCAGACCTTCGCGGAAATTCGCCGTGATCGGGGTCTCGATAATCGAACCATCCGGCTTCGCCATCAATCCGCGCATCCCTGCTAATTGGCGAATCTGGGCGGCCGAGCCGCGTGCGCCGGAGTCGGCCATCATGTAAATGGCGTTAAACGACTCCTGCATCACGGGTTTCCCTTTTTTATCCGTGAGCGGAACACCGCTAATCCGATCCACTACTGGCTCGCTGCCCAATTGATCCATCATCGCCTTGGCCACCAGATCGCCGGTACGGCCCCAGATGTCGACCACTTTGTTATAGCGCTCACCTTGGGTCACCAAACCAGAGGTGTACTGCAGATCAATTTCACGCACTTCTTTTTCGGCGGTATTAATCAGTTCATTTTTCTGCGGCGGCACCAACATGTCGTCTAGGCAAATGGAGATGCCTGCGCGCGTGGCGTAAGTAAATCCGGTCGACATCAGCTTGTCGGCCATAATAACGGTGTCACGCAACCCACAAACGCGGAAGCTGGTATTAATTAAACGTGATATTTCTTTTTTCTTGAGTGCCTTGTTGACCAAACTAAATGGCAAACTATTGGGCAGTATTTCTGAAAGGATGGCACGCCCGATCGTCGTTTCGTAACGTGTGTGTTTTTCCATGCTTGCGCCGTTTTCGTCGCGAATCATTTCTTTGATCCGCACCACCACTTTAGCCTGCAAATCTGCTTGCCCGGATTGGTACGCGCGCAACACTTCCGACACGTCTGCAAACATTGCACCTTCGCCCAATGCACCCATTTTTTCGCGGGTCATGTAGTACAGCCCCAACACGATGTCTTGCGATGGAACAATAATCGGTTCGCCGTTAGCCGGTGACAGCACGTTGTTGGAAGCCAGCATCAGCGTGCGGCATTCCATCTGCGCTTCAAGCGACAGGGGTACGTGCACCGCCATTTGGTCACCGTCAAAATCGGCGTTAAATGCGGTACAAACCAGCGGATGCAATTGGATCGCTTTACCTTCAATCAAAATCGGCTCAAACGCTTGAATACCCAAGCGATGCAAAGTGGGCGCGCGGTTCAGCAACACGGGATGTTCGCGAATCACGTCTTCAAGAATATCCCAAACCACCGGCTCTTCCGCCTCGACCATTTTTTTACCGGCTTTGATGGTGGTGGCTAATCCTAAAATTTCCAGCTTATGAAAGATGAAGGGCTTGAATAATTCCAAAGCCATTTTCTTAGGCAGGCCGCATTGATGCAGCTTAAGTTGCGGGCCAACCACAATAACCGAACGACCCGAATAATCGACGCGCTTACCGAGCAAGTTTTGACGGAAGCGACCGCCCTTGCCTTTAATCATATCGGCCAATGATTTCAGCGGACGCTTGTTTGCGCCTGTCATGGCTTTGCCGCGACGACCGTTGTCGAGCAAGGAATCAACCGATTCTTGCAACATACGCTTTTCGTTGCGAACAATAATTTCCGGTGCTTTTAATTCGAGCAAACGCTTCAAACGATTGTTGCGGTTAATGACGCGGCGATATAAATCGTTCAAATCGGAAGTGGCAAAACGCCCACCATCCAGCGGTACCAAAGGGCGCAAATCGGGCGGCAAGACTGGCAACACCGTCATGATCATCCACTCCGGCTTGATGCCGGAGGTCAAAAATGCTTCTAATATTTTGAGGCGCTTGGCATATTTTTTGATCTTGGTTTCAGAACCCGTTGCTTCTAGTTCGGCACGCAACTTTTCGACTTCGGCAGGCACGTCCAAAGAGCGCAACAACGAGCGCACGCCTTCTGCACCCATGACAGCAGAAAACTCATCGCCATACTCTTCCAACTTGGCGATGTAATCATCTTCTGATAGCAATTGCCCGCGCTCCAACGGGGTCATGCCCGGCTCGGTAACCACGAAAGCTTCAAAATAAAGTACGCGCTCAATATCGCGCAGCGTCATGTCCAACACCATGCCTAGACGCGATGGCAGCGATTTCAAAAACCAGATATGGGCGACTGGGCTAGCCAGCTCAATATGTGCCATGCGCTCGCGACGCACTTTAGACAGTGTGACTTCCACGCCGCATTTTTCGCAAATGACCCCGCGATGCTTTAAGCGTTTGTATTTGCCACACAGACATTCATAATCTTTGATTGGGCCAAAAACTTTGGCGCAGAACAAACCATCGCGCTCAGGCTTGAAGGTGCGATAGTTGATGGTCTCAGGCTTTTTAACTTCACCGTACGACCATGAGCGAATTTTCTCGGGCGAGGCGAGGCCAATTTGAATCCCATCAAACTCTTCTTTTTGTGTAACTTGCTTAAATAAGTCCAGCAATGCTTTCATGTATGACTCCTTTAGGATCGAGAATCGAGGATTGAGGATCAAGAAACGGGTTTAGCTCAACCCCCGCTCTTTAATCCTGCTTTCCTGCTTCTTAGTGCCGTACCAAATCTATGTCCAAGCTGAGCGAGCGAATTTCCTTGGTCAGAACATTGAACGACTCTGGCATTCCAGCTTCAATTTTGTGGTCGCCTTTGACAATATTTTCGTAAACCTTGGTGCGTCCGGCCACGTCATCCGACTTAACGGTCAGCATTTCCTGCAAGGTGTATGCCGCGCCGTATGCTTCCAACGCCCACACCTCCATCTCACCGAAACGCTGTCCACCGAACTGTGCTTTGCCGCCTAGTGGTTGCTGCGTGACGAGGCTGTATGGGCCAGTGGAACGCGCATGCATCTTGTCATCAACTAAGTGATGCAGCTTGAGTACGTGCATGTAACCGACCGTGACCGGACGATCAAACGCGTTACCGGTATGCCCGTCGTGCAGGGTGATTTGCCCAGAGCGCGGCAGATCGGCCAACTCCAACATGTCGCGGATTTCATCTTCGTGCGCGCCGTCAAAAACTGGGGTGGCGAATGGCACACCGCCGCGTAGATTGCGGCACAGCTCAACCACTTCATCGTCCGAGAATTTAGACAGCTCGGCGGCCTGATCCCCACTATAAATCTTGCCGAGGAAGGTGCGAACTTTCTCGATCTTAGTGTTGGCTTCCAGCATTTTGGTAATTTTGTGCCCCAAGCCTTTAGCCGCCCAACCCAGGTGCGTTTCCAAAATTTGCCCAACGTTCATACGCGAAGGTACGCCCAAAGGATTCAGCACAATATCAACGGGCGTGCCATCTGCCATGTACGGCATATCTTCCACCGGCACGATGCGCGACACCACACCCTTGTTGCCGTGACGGCCCGCCATTTTGTCGCCAGGCTGCAAACGGCGTTTAACCGCCACATACACCTTGACCATTTTTTGCACGCCCGCTTGCAGCTCATCGCCCTGCGTTAATTTGCGCTTTTTCATTTCGAACGCAGCATCAAACTCAGCACGTTTTTGTGTCAAGCTGTCCCTTACCTGCTCGAGCTGTACCGTCGCCTCTTCGCTGGCGAGACGCACGTCAAACCAATGATGGTGTTCGATGCTAGACAAATAATCTTTGGTCAACTTGCTGCCTTTGGCTAGCTTTTTAGGGCCGCCGTTTACCACTTTGCCCAGCAGGAATTTGCCCAAACGCGTGAATACGTCTTCTTCCACGATACGCATTTGGTCGGCCAAATCTTTCTTGTAACGCTTCAGCTCGTCGTCAATAATTTGCTGTGCTCGCGCATCGCGTTGCAAACCTTCACGGGTGAAAACCTGCACGTCAATAACAGTGCCAGAAATCCCAGCCGGCACGCGCAAGCTGGTGTCTTTTACGTCGGACGCTTTTTCACCAAAAATGGCGCGCAGCAATTTTTCTTCGGGGGTAAGCTGTGTTTCACCCTTGGGGGTAACTTTACCCACCAGCACGTCGCCTACGCTTACGTCAGCGCCGATATGCACAATGCCACACTCATCCAAACGCGCCATCTGCCCTTCGGACAAATTAGGAATATCACGGGTAATTTCTTCTGGCCCCAGCTTGGTGTCACGCGCGACGACAGTTAATTCTTCAATGTGGATAGAAGTAAAGCGATCTTCAGCTACTACGCGCTCAGAGATCAAAATAGAGTCTTCGTAGTTGTAGCCGTTCCACGGCATAAAAGCCACGAGCATGTTTTGCCCTAACGCCAGCTCGCCCATATCGGTCGATGCACCATCGGCAATCACGTCACCGCGCGCAATCAAATCGCCAATTTTCACCAGCGGACGCTGGTTGATGTTGGTGTTTTGGTTGGAGCGGGTGTATTTGGTCAGGTTGTAAATATCCACACCCACTTCGCCTGCGGTCGTTTCATCATCGTTAACGCGTACCACAATACGGCCTGCGTCCACGTAATCCACGCGCCCACCACGCCAGGCTTGCACCGCAGTGCCGGAGTCTATAGCCACGGTGCGCTCAATCCCCGTACCGACCAAGGCTTTTTCGGCACGCAGACAAGGCACAGCTTGGCGTTGCATGTTCGCGCCCATCAACGCACGGTTGGCATCGTCGTGCTCTAAGAACGGAATTAACGCCGCCGCCACGGATACCACCTGTGCGGGCGCTACGTCCATATATTCAATTTTATCTGGCGTAGCCAGCACGAATTCATTGTGCTGACGTGAAGAAATCACGTCATTCACAAATCGCCCTTTGTTATCCAACTCGGCATTCGCTTGTGCGATCGTAAATTTGCCCTCTTCAATAGCCGACAAATATTCGACCTCATCCGTCGCCCGCGCTTTGGTCACTTGGCGATAAGGGGTCTCGATAAAGCCATAAGGATTAATGCGCGAATATAACGCCAGCGAGTTAATCAAGCCGATGTTCGGGCCCTCGGGCGTTTCAATCGGGCACAAACGACCATAATGCGTGGGATGCACATCTCGCACTTCAAAGCCCGCACGTTCGCGCGTCAAACCGCCAGGACCTAACGCGGAGATACGACGCTTGTGCGTCACTTCCGACAAGGGGTTGGTTTGATCCATAAATTGCGACAACTGGCTGGAACCAAAAAATTCTTTAACTGCCGCAGAAATAGGCTTTGCATTTATTAAATCATGCGGCATTAAATTATCAGTTTCAGCTTGGCCCAGACGCTCTTTGACTGCGCGCTCCACCCGCGCCAACCCTGCGCGAAATTGATTTTCGGCAAGCTCGCCCACGGCGCGTACGCGACGGTTACCCAGATGATCGATGTCATCTATTTCACCACGCCCGTTGCGCAGCTCAACTAATATTTTTATGACCGCCACGATGTCTTCATTGGCCAAAGTCATTGCGCCAGTCAACTCATCCACGCCGATGCGACGGTTGAATTTCATCCGACCTACCGCCGACAAGTTATATCGCTCTTCAGAAAAGAACAGGCCATTAAATAAATTTTCTACCGCGTCTTCTGTCGGTGGCTCACCGGGACGAATCATGCGGTATATCGCCACACGCGCTGTCCATTGGTCCGTCGTTTCATCTATACGCAGCGATTGAGAAATAAAATTCCCATGATCCAGATCGTTGGTATACAGCGTATGGATTTTCTTTTCTCCAGCGGCAATTAGTTTAGCCAGCAAAGTTTCTGTGATTTCATCGTTGGCATTGGCGATAATTTCGCCGCTTTCCTTATCCACGATATTGTGCGCCAACACCCGCTCTTGCAGAAAGTCTTCGCTCACCGTCAATTTATCTATGCCCGCTTCATGCATTTCGCGGATGTGGCGCACGGTAATGCGCTTGCCGCTGGCAACGATTGTTTGACCGCTTTTATCAACAATGTCAAAACGCGCCATTTCACCGCGCAAGCGCTCTGGCACAACCTCAAATTGAATCCCTTTTTTGCCCAAATGAAAGGTGTCAAATTCAAAAAATGCAGCAAGAATTTGTTCGGGGGTATAACCCAATGATTTCAGCAAAATGGTGACGGGCATTTTGCGCCGACGGTCGATACGGAAATAAACGAGATCCTTGGCATCGAACTCAAAATCCAGCCAAGAACCACGATAAGGAATAATCCGCGCCGAAAATAACAGTTTGCCGGAACTATGTGTTTTGCCGCGATCATGCTCAAAGAATACACCAGGCGAACGGTGTAGCTGGGACACAATTACGCGCTCCGTGCCATTGATCACGAATGAACCCGTATGTGTCATGAGCGGAATTTCGCCCATATACACTTCTTGTTCTTTCACTTCTTTTACCACGGTCGGCTTGGAAGATTCTTTATCGAACAGCGTCAAGCGTACCCGAGCACGCAATGCTGAAGCGTAGGTCAGGCCCCGCTGGCGACATTCTTTTACATCAAACGGCGGAATGCCCAAGTTGTAGCTTACAAAATCTAGGCGTGCATATTTGTTGTGACTTTCAATCGGAAAGATTGAGCTGAAAGCTGCTTGGAGGCCATTGGTGATTCGTTGCTCAGGCGCGATCCCTGCTTGTAAAAAATCACTGTAAGATTCCAATTGGGCGGACAGCAAGAAAGGTATCGGTAAAGCACCAACACGCTTTGCAAAGCTTTTACGAATACGTTTTTTTTCTGTAAAAGAATAACTCATGATATCTCCATGACCGAGGGAAAGAGTGCTTACTCCATGTGCGTACAAACAGCAATGGGTCGCGTAGCTTTGATGCAAGAGGCCAAGAGCGTTTGCACGCGCTTAGCTCTTTAAGGGGCCTCTAAAAACCCAACTTCCACCCGCAAGGGGTAGACCGTGGCTGTAAAGCCGATGAATCGGCAACAACCACGCACCGTCGCAATATGACAATGTTTACAAAAGTTGCGACACCCATCAAAAAATCTGTGTCGCCTCTACTTTGTTTGCACCTTGTCTAGCTTGGTAATTTAGGCTTTTAGAGACCCCCCCTTGAATTTCTAAATTTGCGAATTTCTAAATCTACCAATAATTTTTTCAAACACAAAAAGGCTGGCGGGCATCCGTCAGCCTTTTCGCATACTCAAAAATTATTTGATTTCAGCAGTTGCGCCAGCCTCTACCAGTTGCTTAACAATACTGTCAGCATCTGCTTTGTTTACGCCTTCTTTAACACTCTTAGGCGCGCCATCTACCAGATCCTTTGCTTCTTTCAAGCCCAGGCCGGTGATCGCACGAACAACTTTGATTACGCCTACTTTGCTAGCACCTGCACCGGTCAGCACAACCGTGAATTCGGTTTGCTCTGCAGCAGCAGCAACCGCACCACCCCCAGCTGGAGCAGCAACAGCAACTGCGGCAGCGGATACGCCAAATTTCTCTTCCATCTCTTTAATCAGTGCAGACAGCTCCAACACGGTCATTTGTGCAATTGCGTCCAGTATGTCAGCTTTATTAACAGCCATTGTGAATCTCCTAAATTTTGTGTGTAAGATTAAGTTTTGTTAAGCGGCAGCCGATTCGGCTTCCTTCTTATCGTGAATTGCCGCAAGCGTGCGTACAAATTTGCTGGTCGTCGCGTTCATTGTCGCCATTAAGCGTGCAATGAGCTCATTCCGGCTTGGGATAGAGGCCAAAACAACCACCTCCGCCGCCGACATTAACGTGCCAGACATCGCCCCCGCCTTAATGACCAGCTTGTCATTCGTTTTGGCAAAGTCGTGCACCACTTTAGCGGCAGCAACGGGATCCGCACTGATGGTATACATCAACGGCCCCGCCATTTTTTCAGCCAATGCCTCAAATGGCGTACCCTGTACAGCGCGACGCGCCAAAGTGTTTTTCAATACATGACAATACACCCCGGCTTGACGTGCCTGGCTACGCAACTTGGTAATGTCGCTTACTTTGATACCACGATACTCAGACAAAACTATCGCTTGGGCGAGGGCTACCTGGGCACCCACCTCGGCAACGACCGCTTGCTTTTGTTGCAAATTAAGAGCCAATGTTTTTCCCTTCTTTTGACCAGAATATCAGGGCATACCTTAATACTCCATTGTTAACAACCATGTCCTTGGGCAATATCCAACTTGCTTGCGGGCACACCATCTACGTGGGGCGAAACGTTGAACTTAGGCAACAAGATTGCCCGATCCAAAGTCTGCAATTAAGTCGTTATTAAAGCGAAACTAAGCTTGCGCCCTCTTCAATATTAACCCCTACGGTCTTTGACAATCCACCAGCAATGCCCGCAACGAAAATATCCGCAACGAAAATGCTAACGGCCTACAAAGTTCTTTTATCCGTCGCCTTAACTTAGCGACTTTAATGCTTAATTATCCTGCGAGACTGGCCTGCTCAACACGAATGCCTGCTCCCATCGTGCTAGAGAGCGAAACCTTTTTTAAGTAAACTCCCTTGGCGGTAGCAGGCCTAGCTTTATTTAATGCCTCAATCAAAGCCAGCATATTTTCTTTTAGGGCTGCAGGGGCAAATGAAGCGCGACCAATCGTACACTGAACAATGCCGTTTTTGTCGGTTCGGTATTGCACCTGACCCGCCTTGGCGTTACGCACGGCACCTGCTACATCCGCAGAAACCGTACCCACTTTAGGATTGGGCATCAAACCGCGCGGACCCAAAATTTGACCCAACTGACCAACAATCCGCATCGCATCGGGCGAAGCGATCACCACATCAAAATCCATCTTTCCCGCCTTGATACTTTCGGCGAGATCCTCAAAACCAACCACATCTGCACCCGCCGCCTTAGCCTCTTCAGCTTTTGCGCCTTGTGCAAAAACAGCTACCCGCACAACCTTACCCGTCCCTTTAGGCAGCACCACTGCGCCACGAACAAGCTGATCTGATTTACGTGCGTCGATACCCAGATTAATAGCAATGTCGATGGATTCATCAAACTTGGCTTTCGCGTTTTCCTTCACCAAATTCAACGCTTCATCCACCGCATAAAGTTTATTGCGATCTACTTTGGCAGCAATGGCCTTGTAACGCTTAGAAATGTGCGCCATTTTATACTACCCCCTCTACGGTGATGCCCATACTACGGGCACTGCCTGCAATAATACGTACCGCCGCGTCCATATCGGAAGCCGTCAAATCTGGCATTTTTGTCGTTGCAATCTCTTCTAATTGCTTACGCGTTAGCTTGCCGACCTTATCGGTATGCGGCTTGGCACTGCCCTTTTGTACGCCCGCAGCCTTTTTAATCAAAATGGAAGCTGGCGGGGTTTTCATGATAAAAGTGAAACTTTTATCCGCGAATGCCGTGATGACCACCGGAATCGGCAGGCCAGGCTCCATACCCTGAGTTTGTGCGTTAAATGCCTTACAGAATTCCATGATGTTCAGACCGCGCTGACCCAGTGCTGGGCCGATAGGCGGGCTAGGATTAGCCTTGCCGGCGGGGACTTGCAACTTGATAAAACCAATAATCTTCTTTGCCACGTTACCACTCCTTTTCAATGGGTTAAACGCATACCGCCATTACTCCGATACGCTCCCCGTTTAATACAGGGAAGAATGAAGGGTCAAGGGTCAAGGGTGACCAGCGGCCTCCCTTAGTCCTTTCCCCTTATCCCTTCCCGCCTAGGTCTTTTCTACCTGCCCAAAATCAAGCTCTACAGGCGTGGAGCGACCAAAAATCGTGACCGCCACGCGCAACTTGTTTTTGTCATAATTTACGCCCTCAACCATGCCATGAAAATCTGTAAATGGGCCTTCTTTAACTCGGACACTCTCTCCCACCTCAAACAACACCTTAGGCCTAGGCTTTTCTACCCCAACCTGCATTTGCTGCATAATTTCTTGCACTTCTTTTTCGCTGATCGGCGTAGGCTTCATAGCTGAGCCTCCCAAAAAGCCAGTAACTTTAGGCGTGCTTTTAACCAAATGCCAGCTCTCATCCGTCAACTCCATTTCGACCAGTACATAGCCTGGAAAAAACTTTCGCTCGCTGACACTTTTTTGACCTTGCTTAAGCTCTACCACCGCTTCAACGGGCACGAGTATCTGACCAAATTGGTCATCCAAGCCCGCCCGGTGAATGCGCTCCGGCAACGCACGTTGCACGTTTTTCTCAAACTGGGAATACGTATGAACAACATACCAACGCTTGGCCATCATCCACCCCGTCCCATCAAACTGTTAACCGCCATCAATAAAAGTGCATCCACCCCCCACAAGAACAACGCCATAACCACAGCAAATATCAACACCATGCCCGTGGTCTGTATGGTCTCCTTACGCGTGGGCCACACAACTCGCTTAGCCTCGGCCACAGATTCTCCGCCAAAACTAACAAATCTCTTGCCCGTATCGGTCGTCCAAATCAGCCCTGCCGCCGCCGCCATGCCCGCCAATATCGAGGCGAGCCGAACGACTGCGGCTTGTTCGCGAAAAACATAAAACCCAACAATTCCCGCAACAACCAGCAAGAACGCGATGCCCAACTTAACTTTATCTGTCATGCACACCAATCCCACTGAAATTTAACTGGCAGGCCAGGAGGGTTTCGAACCCCCAACCCTCGGTTTTGGAGACCGA
>Ga0105164_10000379_pt1 | contig 32633 bp, 34 predicted proteins | sample VDWuncwatermetaG_FD_89674 | JGI IMG/M metagenome (GOLD analysis project Ga0105164, IMG submission 89674) | Wastewater microbial communities from Netherlands to study Microbial Dark Matter (Phase II) - VDW unchlorinated drinking water | ecosystem: Environmental > Aquatic > Freshwater > Drinking...
ATGAGGAACGCCTTCTGTTTTGGCATGGCGCTTGTGATACTGCTTGCTCCTTTTACGCTTACGGCGCCACTGCTGGTCCCAAAGATTCAGTGTCGTCGCATTTTGGAAGTTGCACCAGCCCGTGCCCGGATTGATCGAGCTGTCCCAAGGAATCGTCGATCCTCCCGCGCTGTCGGTGCCGGCCCAGATGTTGATGGTATTTTGCACGAGGATCGCGGTCGCGGCGGTGACGGATACCTGCTGTGCCTGCGCGGCGGTGAGATCGGAGGATGTGTGGAAGGCGCCGAGCCCGGAGAGCCTGTTGAATTGCGCGAGTACGGCGGCTTGCGTTGAGGGATTGGCGGTAATGGTCGCGATGAATTGGCTGAGCTGTGTTATGGCGATATTTGACTTGGCGATATTGGCGGCGGTGCTATTGGCGAGCGGCGCGATCTGGTTGGTCACGACCGCCTGTGAAAAGACTGTCGAGGTGGCGATGCGCGTGAGGCTGTTGCCTGAGACGCCGGTGCATGATTTGCCGCCTGCGGAGAGCGTGCCTGGGGCGCAGACGTTTTGGGTGAGCGAGACCCAGCATTGCCGCTCTACGGCGCGCAATTGCGCAATGGTCTGCGCGAGATTCGCCGCGGTCGCGGAGACGGCCTGGTTGTATGATCGTTCTATTGCGAGGGCGGCATTGAGAAGCTGAAGCGCCGCGTTGCCGGTGGTTGTTATGAGCTGGCCGCCCGATTGGGAGACGACACGATCGAGAAATGAGGGGCCGCTACCCGCTTGTCCGCCCGATGGGCTCGTCGGCTGGAACAAGCCGCCGAAGCCCTGATCGCTCGAGATGATCTGCGTGCCGACCTCGGAAAAGAGCGTGGTGACCATTTCATTCACGTTGTTTGCGGATTCCTGTTGTCTCAAGCCCGACGTGAGCAATTGCTCTTCCATATCTCTGACGAACGACGCAGGGGTCGTGATCTCGGTATCGGAGGTGAAGACGTAGTTGCCGTTGTCGTCGAGCTTCAGCTTGGGGTAGATGCCCTGCCCTTCGCTGACCGCGGTATCAAGATCTTGCACGGCGGCGCTCGTGCGCTGGATCTCCCTTTCGTACGCGGTTTCAGCGACCAGGACGGGGTTGCATGCCATCGTGCCCATCGCGAGAAGGGCGTCGACGGTCGATCCCGTCGGGTGGCCGCGCAGTGCGGCGTTGAGATCACCTGTGTAGGAGCAGGCCAGTTCGTCGTTGGGCTTGCGGGTATCCGCGAAATATCCTTGCCCGACGGCTCTCTGCACCCTGCTTTTATAGAGCGGATGAACGGCATCAAACGCACCCCTGGAGAAATCCAGCAGTATCTGCGGATCGCTCGCCAAGAACAGCTTCTCGGGTTGCCGTTTTTGCGGGAAAAGCGGGCCGCCGTTGCGGCCGGTCGCAAATGCGACGGTACCATTGCGCACGATCAGCGCCGTGGCGGCCTTGCGCTGGGCGTCGACGATCTCGCGCAGGGTGCACTCTTTGTACACGAGCATGCCGGTGTTGAAGATGATTTTGCTCGTGTTTTGGACGGTCAGGTTCGAGTTGGTGATGACTGCCTGGTCGGCGACGGGTACGAATATGCCGCTTCCTTGGGCGACGCCGACGCTCGCGCCGACGGCGACCGGCACCCGCCCGGCCTGACTGCAGTTTGTTATCTGTGCGGCATCCGCCGGATTAGCCTGCGCGAATACGGGAAGCGCGGAAGAGGAGAACACGGCGAGTCCGATGATCGAGGAGGCGAGCGTATTGCGGAAAGGGTTCATGGCAGTTTTTCGGCGAAATAAGCGTCGAGCGCTCCGAATGAATCAGCCATATCATCTTCGGCTTTATCGTATGAGCGCAAAAGGGCGAGCGAGGTGACGGGGTCGCCGATATTATCGACAATGAAGTCGAGCGTCGTCGCGAATTCTTGCGTGGCATTCAGAATGCCGACATGTATGCCGACGGCGTCTTGGGGGACGGTGACTTTTGCGGTCAGGGACGCCGCGTCGCGGTAATTCTCTGCGGCGGCTTTGATTTGCGCAAGGAATTTCGCGTCGTGCGTTTTCATATATGCGTCGTACAGGCCGAGTTCATATGTCGCGTTCTTCTTAAAAGGGGCAAGCGATGTCTGCAGGGCGGCGCGATAAGCGACCCGCCCTTTACGGGAAGTGTCCGAGCTCGTCGCGACGGATGTGTCATCGTACATGGCGTAGGGGATGTCCGCCCGTACGCTCGGCGCGACGCTCGCGGCGATCCGTGCGCCGACCTCGGGGGTGTAGGCATGGTGCCGGGCCAGCTCCATATACGAATCAACGATTCGGCTGAGGGTGCTGGTGCCGATCTGCGCAATCTCCTCGGGAGTCGACGACGTGGCGTAGGGAGCGTGAATCCCGAGGTTTGCGGCGAGATCATACGCCGCGTCCGCGCCCTGTCCCGCGGCGGCAATATCCGCGATGGCGGTGAGATCCGCGTCTTTTTGCCGTGCCGTCTCGCGCATCGTCCACCCCGCGACACCGACAACCACGACCAGCGAAAGCGCCGCGCTTGTTGCGAGATGCCAAGATCTGCCGGCGTGAAGGCGTTCGTTTTCCACACGTTAAGTATACCTCGCGAGAGATCAGAATGAGGTATGCGCGAGGTGTATAAACGCAGGATATTTTATTACAGCGGGCTGAACATGAAAACACTGCCCGGCTCATCCGATCGAAACGAGACGCCGTTTTTTGAAAACAAAAGAACCAATGCGGTGTAATTCTTTGCATACAACTGGACGGCGTTTTCGTATATGTCGATCTTTTTGAGGAGGGCGTCGTCGGTCTGAGCGGATGGAATCGCCACGAGCTTCTCTCCCAGATCGATATAACTATCGGCAAGAGCGCCGTGTGCGACTGCGGCGGGCGCGGGGACGCCCCCCGCTTTTTTGAGATCGGTCCCGACGCCTTTGATGTCATCGGCAAGCCGTTTGAGCGCGACCCCGCTTGCGGCGCTCTTTCGGTCGTCAAAGAAGCGTTGGACGATGGCGGAGGCGTTGGGATGGAGCAGTTCATATGTCTTGATCGAAGACCCCGCCGTGTTGCCGTATGCATAGAGCGCTTGCTGTATGTCACTGCGCGCGGGCGCCGCATTCGTCTCCGTACTGAATAATTGAACGGGAACGAAGGCATACGCATCCTGCGGGTCGACATCGGCGCTTGTCTGAATGACCGCGGATGTCTTCGGTGCGCGCGGTGCGGACCCCGACAACCGTTGCATGAATGAATTGAAATCGAACGAAGTATCGGTGTCGATGATCGTTTCGGCGGCCGAATTCGCGGTCGGACTCGGGTCATATATGAATGAGGACGGGTCTTGTGCACCCGGCACGATCGCGGGGGATTCTTCGCCGGTCGGCGCGGGAGGCGGTGCGTACTGCGCCGCAGGCGCATATGAGGGCGATGTGTAAGAATTCGCATCGATGGAAGCGCCCCAACCACTCGTATGATCCGCGGCGGTGACCGGCAGATGCACATCCACAATGACGGTGCCGACGACCAACAGCGTGATGACGCCGACGATGCTCAGGAGATACGGGTGCCGCAGATAATTCATATGATAACTATAACAGGCTCTGGCAAGGGTTAGAGCGCAACGGGGGATATCTCAGAGAATGAGGTTGCAGTGGTGATAGAATCTGTAGTATGGGACGAACAGCGGATGCGTATTTGAATGGTGCCGCAAAAGCGGTCGGCGCACTGTTCTTATTTTGTGTTTTCATGTTGCCCTTTTTCACCTATGCGCGGCCGTTTGGCGGGCAGGCGTCTGAAGTCCATTTTTGTTTCAATCGGACAATCTATGTGGTGCTGGGTCCGCCGAGCGGGGGGATATTCGTCTGGACGCAGGGGACGCACTCATACGAATTCGGCCCGCCGATGCACGCAGGCCAATGGCTCCTCGGTCTCTCGGGAGTCCCCGATATATGCCTTTACACCGTTGATCCGATCGACATCCGCGCGGCCGATGCGATCATCATGCACGGGAGAAGTCAGTGATTCAAAAATCGGGTTAGCATCCGCCATGTCTCCAACGGAACATCCTCCGCGCGCGTCTTTTCATTGATGCCAAGTCGTGTAAATGCGTCGTGCGCGTTTTCTTTATCAAACGCAACAGCGAGATTGTTGAGCAAGAATTTTCGCTTGGAGGCGAATCCCGTGTGGACGATCTTGAAAAAAGCATCTTCGCTAATCTGCGAGAAGAAATCTTTTGAAATATCGTCGATGGCGAGGATCGCAGAGTCGACCGACGGCGGGGGTGAGAAACTCTTGCGTGAGACTTTTTCCACGATACGAGGGTGTCCGTATGCTTTGATTGAAAGGGAGAGGATGCTTTCTTTTCCATCACGCGCGACAATCCGCTGGGCGACCTCTTTTTGCACGAGGAGCGCCATGGTGCGCGGTTGTACGGAAGCAGTGAGAAACCGCCGGATGATCTCGCCGGTAATATAGTACGGAATATTTGCGGCGACAATGTATTCGCCCGCTTTCAGCTCCGCTTGCTCCAGAGAAAAATCCCGAATGTCCCCCGCTCTGATCTCTAATGTCCCGTTTCTCATTTCCATCCCAAACTTATCGTGCAGTTTCTCTACAAGCGCCGGATCTTTTTCGACCGCGATCACATGCCGCGACAGTTTTAATAACTCGCCGGTGAGCGCACCTTTACCGGGGCCAATCTCAATGACCGGTGTATCAGGTGTGATACGGGCGGCGGTCGCCAAAGCGACCGCCGCCCAGTGCGCGGTGAGAAAGTGTTGGCCGAGTCGTGCGCCTTTCTTGCGTTGCATAATGCCTATTCAAACAAATCGGCATGCGAACCGGTGCGGTAGAGGATGACGTCCGTGTCGGTAGCGATGTACACGAGCAACCAGTCGTTGCCGACATGACATTCCCAACATCCCACCCACTCGCCATGTAGTTTGTGCGGACGGCATTGCGGAGGAACGTTACCACCCTGGCATAAAAGACTAATGATCTGAAAGAGCGGCCCCATGTCGATACCGCGTCTTTCCAATCGCTTCATGTCGCGCGTCATAGCGCGCTTAAACACCGGATGTCGCATAATTAGCGCCTGCGCCAATTCGGTCCCAAAATGTCAGCAAAAGCCTCCTCAGTCGTTTCATATGACTTGGCAAAACGTAAGTCCTCACGAAATGCGGCTATGGTTGTTTTGTTAGGGATTTTTGCCTCAAATGGTATACCTTTCTGTAAAACCACTTGTCGCAAGAACATACGGAATGCATCGGTCGTCGAGATACCGACCTTGCCTAAAATCCGTTCAGCATCCCGCTTGAGCTCGGGCGTCACCCGTGCCTGTACGATCTGTGTCTTACCCAATCTTGTAGCCACTCTATTCATACCGCCATTGTACATCATTTGACGTGCAATGCAAGCGAAAATCAATCAATTGTCCGCTCAAATCCAGATATCATGTTATCATCTCGCGACGCGCTGACCATGAGCCGCGAGTCGATGTCGTTGAGGAATTCCGATGCGAGGGCGCGTTCGCGGGAGCCATATTTCATTCGTTCGCCTGCGTAGCTCAAGAAGAGTCGCTTGCGGGCGCGAGTGACGGCTACATAGAAGAGTCGGCGTTCTTCTTCGGGGTCGCGCGTGTCTTCGCGCAATGACGGAAAGAGGCCTTGCTCAAGTCCCGTGATGAATACCGCGTCGAACTCAAGTCCCTTGGAGGCATGGATGGTCATGAGCGATACCGCTTGTTGCGGCTCTGCGAGCTCATCTTGATCGCTTTGCAGTGCCGCTTCTTCGAGAAGCCGCTCGATACCCTCGGGCGGCGTCGCGTCGTCATAGCGCACGGCGAGGTTGACGAGCTCGCGGATGTTGTCGAGGCGTTCACCTCCCTCCTCTTTATCATCTTTGTACATCGCCTCCATACCGCTCGCTTCGACGCAGTAACGCACCGCTTCGGATGTCGGTAATGTCTCCACGGCATGGCGGATGCGCGCTATTCTGTCGCGAAATGCGGCGACTTTGGCGCGTGCGCCGCCCGGCAATGCCGCATCTTCACCCGCGAGCATCTTGTCGAGCGTGACCTTGCCGATCCCGCGCGCGGGCACACTCACGATGCGCGCGAGATCGACCTTGCTCTTGGGATTGAGCGCGGCGCGCAGGTATGAGAGCGTGTCTTTGACCTCCTTGCGCTCGAAGAATTTGGTCCCGAGCACGCGGTATGGCACGCTGAATGCGAGGAGCGCTTCTTCGAGCGCGCGCGATTGGAAGTTCTCACGATAGAGGATCGCGATCTCGGCGGGACTCGTCCCCGCTTCGATGAGCGCGAGTGCCGTCTGTGCGACAAACCACGATTCGTCGATCTCGTTGCGCGCGCCGTATGCCATCAGCGGCTCGCCGGTGTCGTTGTCGGTGAAAAGATTTTTCTCTTTGCGGCGCGTGTTCTTGGCGATCACGGCATTGGCGGCGGTGAGGATGGTGCGCGTTGAGCGGTAGTTTTGTTCGAGAAGGATCACTTTAGCTTGAGGGAAAAACTTCTCAAAGTCTAGTAAATATGTCATGTCCGCGCCCCTCCATGAATACACATTCTGATCTCCATCGCCCACTACACAGAGATTGCGCCTGTCCCCTGCAAGTAATCTGATTATCTCAAACTGTGCGCCATTGGTGTCTTGGTACTCATCAATCGTGATGTATTTCCACCGGTTGCGCAACAGATCGAGCGTGCGCGGTGAATTTTGCAGAAGTGTGAGCGTGCGACCGAGGAGGTCATCGAAGTCGAGTGCGCCTTCCTCTTGCAACGCGACATCGTACAAGCGCCACACTTGTGCGACGGTCTGTTCGCGAAACGAATTCGCTTTTTCCGCGTACGTATCCGCCGCGACGCCGTCGCCCTTCTCGCGTGAGATGGCCGAGAGGATATTGCGCGGCTGAATATTCTCGATGTCGAGCTTTTCAAGCGCGCGCTTGACCGCGCGGATGCTGTCGTCACGATCCCAAATACTGAATCCGCGCTCCAGCCCAGCTTCGGCGTGAAATTCTCGGAGCAGTCGCACGCCAAGCGAGTGAAATGTGGCGATCAGAGGTGACGACCCAAAAGTCGGACTTTTATCTAAAAGTCCGACTTTTGGGTCGTCACCTGCGACTGATAAAAGCGCGCGCACGCGATCGCGCATTTCTCCGGCGGCTTTATTCGTAAATGTGACCGCCAGGATCGATCGTGCGGGTACTCCCTGCTCGATCATGTGCGCGATGCGGTGCGTGATCGTCTTGGTCTTGCCCGCGCCCGCGCCCGCCACGATCAAAAGCGGCCCCTCGACGCACAGTACAGCCTCTTTTTGCCGCTCGTTAAGACCTTTTAGATAACGTGATTCATCGGCATTCACCGGAGAACTATAACATAGTGTCCCAGCGCCTTCTCTCAACATAGCTTCCCGTGGATCGGCCCGCACGATATTTGCAAATTTCGCGCCTACTCCGTATCGCCAAGGTCTGTGATTCCTTCCGTATCGTGATTCACCCCGGCGCGCGAGGTGCGGCTGTTGTTGCGGCGGACGGGACGGTAGTTGATGAGGTAGCGGCGGGGGTCTTCGTCGAGATCGAGGAAATGATCCGCTACTTCCTTGAGACGGCCCGAGGTAGAGCGGCCGAATGAGACGACCTCCACCTGGCACCCGCCATGTATCTTGAGGTATTCCACGAGCGGGACGAAATCGCCGTCGCCGGTGAAGAGGATGACCGTATCTACCTTGGACGAAACGGTGATCGCGTCGACCGCGAGTCCGACGTCCCAATCGGCTTTTTTCGCGCCCCCGTAGAATATCTGGAGATCTTTGGTCTTCGGTTCGATGCCCATTTTGGTGAGCGCATCGAGGAAGGCCGTCTCTTCGCCGGATTCGGTCGTAACGAGATAGGCGCGCGCGCGAATGAGGCGACGGTCTTGCACGGCGTCTTTGAGGACGTTGCCGAAATTAACCCGCGAATGATAGATATTCTTCGCGCTGTGATAGAGATTCTGCGTGTCGATGAATACGCCGACACGCTGTTCCGGATGTTTGATGATTGCCATAAAAAGAAAATAGCTTACAGAGTCGGTAACAACCAACTCTCCTATAAAAAATTACCCGGTCAAAAAGACGACCGCGAGACTTACTTCTTCAATCCGAGCTTCTTGACCAGCGTCCCATACGCACGCTTGTCATTCACCTCAAGATACTTCATATGCTTGCGGCGATCCGCGACAAGACCCAAAAGACCGCGACGAGAGTGCTTATCTTTTGTGTTTTTGTTCAAATGCTGAGAAAGCTCTTCGATCCGACGCGTGAGGACGGCCACCTGCACCTCGGGAGATCCTGTGTCGGTATCGTGCCGTTGCGTCTTTGCAATCTCGTTCTGTTTCTTCCGCTTCGTAAGCATGCGGCAATCGTAGCACATTAGCCCGGATTTTGCAAGGAGCCGGCATTCGTGGCCTAAAAGGGCTATTTCTTAGGTGTATTGGTCGTGCCTGCGGCGGGAGCTACCGGTGCGGCCGCGCCCACCTTCACCAACTTCACATCAAAGACGATGGTCGAATTAGCGGGGATGATTACTTTGCCGGAAGCATCCTTCACGTCCTGGGTGCCGTATCCCAGGGTCGGCGGAATGGCCATCAGGCGCTCGCCGCCTTCTTTCATGCCGTTGACACCGATCTGGAAACCGGGAATGAGTCCCTGTGCTCCAAGCGTAAAGACGAGCGGTTGGTTGCCATGGGATGCGGAGCTGTCAAACACCGTTCCATCCGGAAGCTTCCCCACATAGAGAACCGATACCGATGCTCCGGGTGCCGCCTGTGCGCCGGTACCAATGGTGATATCTTGCGCCTGAACCTGTGTTGCCGCGGCCGCCGCAGTCGTGGTGGTCGCAGTATCCGATACCGGCGGATTGACTGCCGCAGAGCGCCCGTTAAACACGAAGTAAAGACCCGCGAGCACGATGATAATGAGGACTGCCACAATGGCGATGGTTTTCGTATTCATATGTAATCAAGGATACTCAACCTCTCGACAAACGCAAGCTTGCGGCCTGTGGACAACTGACCTCTACCACGAGAGCGTATTTAACGTGAGTGAAACCCGTGGCCGGCGAACCGGTCACGGGGTCTTTGCTTCCACTGTCAGAGTATCTACGGGCACACATTTATTGACTTTGTCTTTGTGCGCCTCAACAAGCATCCGGCGCTCGATGTCATCCTTCGGGATGGCATAAAATTCATGGCCGCCCACCAGCTTCCCCTTGGCAAGACGTACATATGCTTGTCGGAACTTGCATGCCATCCGCGGTTTTGTCAATTTTGGATTCGGATTGAAGTAGTAGAGGGCACGGTCGAACATCGGATCCAGCCCGATATCTTCAGGTCTCCATCCATCAAGTACCATCTGCGCCGCAAATTGCGCGCTCTCCCACTTGAATCCATGCGGCGCATCCTGCAATTTGATCCATTTCCGACATGAGGGACAAAACCGGGCGATCGTCCAAGAAAACTGCACTCTCGCGTATGTTACCGTGCAAAGCGTCTTACCGCCGAAGAGCTTTTCGAAAAGCAACTCGATTTTACCTTTGTTCGCGCGCTGAGAGGTGACGTATGCGACCATGAACTGACTTTCGAACATTTCATCGAGACCGTTGTCGGATTCAAAATACGCATTCATCGCCATGCATTTGATCTCTTCAAATTTTGTCGGGTCGATTTTCATCACTTCAGGGTGATGGTGATGATGTTTGTGGCGCCGATTGAGTTCATGACTCTTGTGATGTTCATGTTTCGTATGCGCAAACGATGCGACCGGCAAAAACAATATCGTCATGAGGACTATCACGCTTGAGGCAATGCACCTCGCGCGTGAAAGCGCTTTGGTCATCCCTCTCCCAGACATGAGAGCCTCCTTAGTTTCGAATATCTACTGCATTCACGATACACCACATGAATAATCCGTGAAGTAGACACCTGTGTATACCGTTTTCTGCTACCATGGTCGTATGGTCGCCAGTCTTAAAGACCTCAAAACGCAATTCCTCGAATACATCGAGATCGAAAAAGGCCGGAGCGTGAAGACGGTCGAGAATTATGATCGCTACCTCACGCGTTTTCTCGCTTTTGCAAAAGTATCCAAGCCCGAAGACATCACCGAGACGATGGTGCGCGAGTTTCGCATCAATCTCAATCGCGCGGCGGGCACCGCGGGCACGATGAAAAAGAACACGCAAAATTATTATCTCATCGCGCTACGCGCTTTCCTCAAATTCCTCCGCAAGCGCGATGTCGCGAGCCTCAATCCCGAGCGCATCGAGCTGGCGAAAGTCGGCGGCCGCGATCTTGATCTCATTACCGCCGACGAGCTGAACAAATTGTTGAAAGCCCCCCTCGGCCCCTCCTCCGCTAAAGCTACGGAGGGCAAGGATTCCCTCACCGCCCTGCGCGATCGCGCGATCCTCGAACTTTTTTTCTCCACCGGCCTGCGCGTCTCCGAGTTGTGCAATCTCAATCAGGATCTTGATCTTTCGCGCGACGAATTTTCCGTGCGCGGCAAGGGCGAGAAAGTGCGCGTCGTCTTTCTCTCCCCTTCCGCAAAAAAGGCCGTCGCCGCCTATCTCAAAGCGCGCGGCGACATGAGCGACGCGCTGTTTGTGAGCTACGGTAAAGGAGTACCGAAAAGCAAAGACCTGCCGCGTATCACGCCGCGTTCAGTGGAAAGAATCGTGAAGCACTACGCGACCAAGGCCGGCATCACGCGCAAAGTCAGTCCGCACACCATCCGCCATTCCTTCGCCACCGACCTCCTCGAAAACGGCGCCGACCTCCGCAGTGTCCAAGCCCTCCTCGGCCACGCCAATATCAGTACCACCCAGGTCTACACCCACGTCACCGACAAACACTTGCGAGAAGTACACAAAGCATTTCACGGGAAGCGGAGGAAGGAGTAAACAGAAAACGATATGAAAACCCCGCCCGCGAGCATTATCGTCCCGACTCTCAACGAGGAAAAATATCTGCCGGCCTTGCTCGCTTCTTTGGCCAAGATTTCGGCTCCTTTAGACATTATCGTCGTGGACGGGGATTCGATCGACGGCACCGCACACGTTGTGCAGTCATTTCAGACCGCGTTTTCGGGCGATTCTTCGCTCACGCTGATTCGTTCTCGCAGAGGTATATCGTCACAGCGCAACACGGGCGCCGCGCACGCGAAACACCCAATCCTTATCTTCTGCGACGCGGACATTGTTTTTCCATCTGCGGAGGCGTACTCCGATATCGTCTCGAGATTCAAAAAGCATGGGTATGTCGCGGCGGCTCCCGTAATGCTGCCCGTCGAACGCGGCACCCGCCTTCGGATCGTTTACAGGATAGTGATGATTATCCAGAAAGTCCTATTCTTTTTGGGTAGACCGTATTTTGCCGGATCATGCCTGCTCACGACGAAAGACGTGTTTGCCAAGATCGGAGGTTTCGATATCAACGTTCTCTTGGGTGAGGACGTCGACTATTCTTTGAAAGCCGCAAAGATCGGACCGTGCGGACTGCTCGACACATCGATTCGCGTGTCGGCGCGACGCTTGATCAAATACGGTTATTGGTGGATCTTAAAAGAATTGCCGAATGTCTTTCGACTCCTCATGACGGGCCGTATTATTCCAGAAACGATATTCTATCCGTTCGGTGATTTCGGCGATCTGCGGGATTGAACACACGTGCAAAATTGCGCATACCATAGCGCTGATATCCCACTTGGCAACAAAACCAAAACTACCGCGATCTTTCGCCGCCCGGAATGGTTTATCCGGGCGGTTTTTTCTTTTTCTACAACTCCCCTCCCCGCAACAGATCATCCGGTGTTACGACACGCGCTTCCGCCTTCGGGTAATGTTTGAGAAAGGCATTGAGATGATTGGTTGAATTTGCGGTAAGTTTGCACTCATGCGCGCGGATCGACTTGCCATCCACCCGGATGAAGTCAATCTCTTTCTTGTCGCGTGTGCGCCAGAAGTACGTCTTGGGCGGGAATGGTTCATGTGTATCGCGCTTGAGCAACTCCGCAAAGAAAAACGATTCAAACAGCACGCCGCGATCCGGATCGCCTGCACCGCCATCGAGTCCGCCGACGAGCGCATTGCGCACGCCGAGATCAAGGAAGTACACTTTGTAGGATTTTTTGAGCTCGTTTGCATAGTTGCGGGCAAACGAATACACGCGCTTGATCACGAACGACTGCTCGAGAAGTCGGATGTATTTCTCAACAGTCACCTGGGTGATACCGAGTTCTTTGGAGAGGTCGTTGGTCGAGATGGTGCTTCCGAGACGTGCCGCCAGATGAGTGAGCATATCTTCAAACGCCTTTGGATTGCGGATCGCCTCGAAGGTGAAGACGTCTTTGTACAGGTAGTTCGTCGCGATATTTTTGATCTCTTCGCGTTTGCGCCCCGGCGTCGGTGCGGCAACCACCGCCGGATATGAGCCGAAGACCATGATTTCATCGAGAAGATCCGGCGTCACGGTGCGGACACTGCGCACTTCATCGAGCGACAATGGGTACAGCATGTACTCAAACGCGCGGCCGGTCAGCGGCTCTCGTATTTTGTTGGCGAGGTCGAAGGCGGACGATCCCGTGGCGATGACTTTGATATGTGGGTAGGTATCGTAAAATACCTTCAATATCTTGCCGATGTTTTCGATGGTCTGCGCTTCGTCAAATACAACCACTTTTTTGTCTGTCACGAGTGAGAGGAGTATATCCGGTTCCCCGAGTACAAAGTGACTACGCACATCGGCGTGTTCGCAGTTGAAATACGCGCCGTGCGTACCGAACGGCTCCAGTAGTTTCTTGGCAAGCGTCGTCTTGCCCGACTGCCGCGGTCCCAGGATGACGACCATGCCCTTGCCGGTAAGGTGTTCCCGAATTTCGTTTTCTATATCGCGCCTGAAAATAAGCATATTTTGGTGAAATCAACAATCTATGACTAAGATCATAGTATGATGATACCCGAGTTGACTACCATGTGCAAGCCCTCCTCGGCCACGCCAATATCAGTACCCCGCAGGTATACACCCATGTCACCGACAAGCACCTGCGCGAGGTGCATAAGGCGTTCCATGGCAAACGCCGCGGCTAACCTTGCGGCATTCGTCCCAACATCTCCCACGAAAAGAGGAAGAATTGGCGCACCATCTCGGTTATCGACGCCGATTCGATGATGACGCAGTACGGATCGCTCTCGCGTGCCGAAAAGAAGGCGCATTTGTCGGCGTATATTGTCACTGAAACCTCGAACGGGAACGCCTCCGGCAACACTCTGACTTCCCGCAACGCATTGGATGGGAGATACTGTCGCGCGGCATGCGGCAGGATCATTTTCGTGAATACGCCGAGCTCCTCGCGCGCTTGCAAAAAGCGCGGGAAATACTTCGGGAGATATTCCATCAGCTCGGGCTGTGAGGTCGCATGAATCTCTCTGATCTTCCGCCGCTCAAGCGTTTCGATGATGTCATCCAGTCCGTTGCGCACCCCGTCGAGTCCGACGAACAGCTTCGCGGTCGGCGTATCGACATGCCGCGATGCGATCGCGCGGATGTGTGGCATCAGCTCGCTCACGATCTCTTCCTTGCGCTTCAGTAGCCGCGTAAGCTGGCTGGTGCTCTCGGCCGAGAAACGCGCCACGTTATTGCGCCGCGATTGCGAAACGAAACCCTGTTTCTTCAGAGATTCGAGGGTTACATAACAGCTCGTCCGCGGTATGCCCGTCGCTTTCGCGATCTCGCACACCGTCGGCTCGAAGGCCCCCAGTAGGAACACATAGATAGCCGCCTCGTTCTCCGAGAAGCCATATTGCTCCAGTAACGGTACAACTTCCTTACTGTCTGTTTTCATGACAACAATATCTTAGCATATATATCCTTTATTTGCAACATAATTTCTATATACTTCTATTTTTACCGTCTCGTTCTATGACTACTCTTGACAACAGTGATATCTTGTCTCCAGAAGCAGTAGAGGTGGCTGCGACTGCCCAAGGAGGCGCACATGGGTGGCGGGATGAGCGGCAATGCGGTCGTGCTCGGTGTCCTGCGTCAGGATTCCGTGTATGAGGTTTGGGAACTCTTCACAGATACCCCAACCGACGATCAATCCACTTCTGCAACCCTTAGGCAGTACGCGATGAACATCGTGGAAAGTCAGAGGAGGCAGGGGAGGTACTGGTCTCGACAGCAACTCGATGAGTAGCCACTTATCGGAGCGGGCTGATATCCCGGAAACAACGGGAAACAACGGTGTCAGGTACCGTTTTCATGACTAAAACTCACCTCCCCGCAACAGATCATCCGGTGTCACGACGCGCGTGGTGCTTTTCGGATAATGTTTGAGAAACACATCGAGATGATTCGGAATAAACGGGGACATCCAGCAGCGGTACGATATGGCATTCGAGCCGCATCGGCACGGACGGAGACCACATCCACCTGCTGCGCTCCTTCCACCCGAAATACAGCGGATCGTTCGTTGTCGGGATGTTCAAGTCGATCACGGCCAAACAGCTATTCCGGCGGTTTCCTGAATTGCGCAAAGACCTCTGGGGCGGAGAGTTCTGGAGCGACGACTACTACCTCGCGACGGTATCGGATCGCGGCAACTGGAACGTCGTCGAGTGCTACGTTGCCAACCAAGGGAAGGGAAAGACGGACACCACCACCCAACTCACGCTGTGGCGCTGACGCCCTGCGTCCGGTCATACCCCGTGGCTCTGCCCCGGGGTTGTTGATTAAACATCACCTCATCGTGTGGATACCACTATGCCCCGCCCACAAAGTACGTGCGTGCCGCAAAAAGATACTGCTCGATGAAGAGTTCCTTGAACGCGGCGAACGATTGCTGCTCGTAGAAGAGGATCATCGCCTTCTTGTATGCGGATTCATCGACGCTGCGATATGAGAGCGGACAGTGGTCGTACGAGAGCAGAATCGCATCGCCCAAGATGCGCGCCGTGCGCTTATTGCCATCGGCAAAGGGCTGGACGTACGAGACGAGCAAAACCGTCATGAATGCCTTCACGATCGGCTCTTCTTGCATATTGATCGCGTCGATCGCTTTCTCGATCGCCTCGCGGATCTGATGCTCGTTGTCGAGCGGGTGGTAGTTGGTGCCGGTGATGCGTACCGCATGCCGGCGCAGTCCGAGCGGCACGCCCAAGTCTTCGACAAGCAGTCGGTGCAGATCCTCTATCTTGGCGCGCGTGAGCGTCTTGAAATCCTTGCGCGAGAAGATGTAGTCGAGCGCCGCTTTGTGATTGAGCAGCATCCGCGCCTCTTCCTTGCTGCGCCCCTGCGCTTCTTTGTGTTCTTTCAGGAGCGTTTCCGTCTCGATGAGATCATACGTGTTGCCTTCAATGCGCGACGACTTCCATGAGAGGTCGATGGTGAGCCGCTCCGTCTCTTTCTTGATCTGAATCGGCTCAAGCGCCGCCATATGCGTGCGATAGGTTTCCGTAGCCGCGTGCAGTGCGCGCAGTTCATCAGCCATGAACGCATCGGCGAACAATGCGAACACGTCGAACGAAAACGGCCGCGGACCGCCGCGTTCGTCTTGCGGCACGGCGAAATAGTCGTCGAGCGGATATGCGAGCAAGCCGCGATTCTCTCGCGCCGCTTGGTATCGCGCGGACTTAGTTTTGCCTGTTTTGATGATGTATCCGCCGCGCGCGAGAGAATCAAGATCGCGTATGATCGTCATGTCCGATACACTCATCCCGACTCCCGCGAGGTACGCCGCCACATCGCCGCTCCCGACTCCATCGCGGGATTGAATAAAAGCGAGTATCTTTCGTTGCCGCAGATTCATGCCAATAATCCTAACATTCTGCAAACAGATTTCCAACATTTTGTTTGGATTTTGTTTGGATTTGTTTGGATCGTGTCTCGCTCCTCTCAAACCAAGTCCTTCTCGGCCACGCCAACATAGCCACCACCCAGGTCTACACCCACCCCAGGAGTACTTGGATTTTCTAATGCGGAGTACCGCGAAAAAATCTCGGCGCACGTCACCGACAAGCACCTGCGCGAGGTGCACCGGGCTTTTCATGGGAAGCGGAGAAATTGAGAAACTTTCACGATGTTTGACATGTTTACTTTTGCCTGCTACATTATTTTCGGTTGCTTTCTCCTAAATTGAAGCACCAGTCAGCAATGAGGAGAAGATCCAATGGTTGCTCTTTTCAGCGAGCGTGACGAAATGTCCGCGCTTACCCGCCTCAGCGGGAAGCTCTATGCCCAGGTTGATGCCCACTTCGACCATTCCTACCTGCCCAAGCTTCTGATGGATGGACTTGCCAGGGACTTACCAGACATTCTCAGGAATAATCCGCTGTTTGCCGAAAGCGATGGCGAGAACCACATCTTGCACGTCGGCTCCATCAAGCTCGTGCTGTACAAGAACTTTTGTGGCCGACACAGCGACTTGTTCGGCATCCAAATGATGACGGCATCGGGCCCCGGCGGAACCGGCGAATGCATTGCCGTGCAGTTCTATTGCAACCCACGGGGAAACATGCGAGTCGAGTACACGATGGCAACCAAGTACCACGGGCCGGACCGCTTCGATGTCGAGGTGCCAAGCACCGCCGGACATACACTCAACAAGATGCTCGGCCAGCTCCGCGGTCTCGTCGATGACGCATTCTTAGGGGGCCACAAGGACGAAGATATGCGCCCGATCCTTCAGTGGGCCGAAGTCGCATAGAAGAAAGTTGCTTTGTTTGCAGAGCGGGCTGATATCCCGCGTGGCAACAGAACCAAAACTATCGCGATCTTTCGCCGCTCGGAGTGGTTTCTCCGGGCGGTTTTTTCTTTCGACGATCACCCGAGATTTTCTTTTCGTAAAAGATCATCCGGGATCACCGCGTGTGCAGTGTTTCCATTTTGCACCGCTCGAGTCACGCGTCTCCCGCCAAATAATTGTTCACCGCGAATTCGAACTGATCGAGACAGCTGCGCTTATTTGTGCCATCTTCAAGCGACTTTTGTGCCATTTGATAATGCATAGACAGAAATCTCATCAAGAGGGTCTCAAAACAGGGCCTAAATACAGCCTGAAACGGAACTAGGTTTCCCTCACGGATATTTTGTATTTGTGCCACGTCAATATCAGTACCCCCCCAGGTCTACACCCACGTCACCGACAAGCACCTGCGCGAGATTTCGACGTCTTCGTTTACAAGAAGAGAGCGGCCTCGCAATTCTTGCGAGGCCGCCAGTGCCATTACTCTTTCTGATACCGATTGAGATGCGTCTCGAATTCACAGAGCCGGAGCCTTATGGCGCGCAATTCCGTGATATCCGTCCAGTTGTTGTTGAATACGGAGAAACTGGAATTTACTTCGCTAAACGCACTCCCCACCATGGTCAATGTGCCGAGCGTGATAGCTCCGGTGAACAAACTGGGACCCATCGCGACATCGGCGCCAAAAGCCATGATCTGAGTATATGAGTTCAACCACAGATCCACGTAGCCGTTGTGAAGAAACAAGCGATGATAGTTGAAACGTATCCCGGTAAACAAATACGTCAGTGTCAGGAGAGAACCGAAAATCTCTTTGTTGTCTTCGGCCAATACGCACTCCTTGCGAAACGCGGCTTCTACCGCTTCATTGTTGTATTGCAACTTGGGAAGCCGTATACCGACCACCCAGGAAACACCCGTGCCTCCGAGACCTGTAACAAGCGCGATCCAAAAGAGCGACCCCGGGATCATGTTGAGGAGCTCGATGTCCACCTTTGAGCTGAGACTCCAAAGCAGAGGCGTGAATGCGACGGTAGTAATGACGGCGCTGATCACCTCCTTGCCCAAGGACGCGACTATATCAGCGAATTTTTTGGTGTCATCTTGGATGCGCTGGCTTTCACCTTCGAGCTTCTCTGTGGCACCGCGCCATCGAGTGATGAAGTAGAACATGATAGCCTCGCGCCACCAAAAAGCATACACGCGGCCAAAATACGACACGATCGCCGTGACTACCACCAGTGGCATGACCAAATACATGCAATGGATCAGCGACTCCCAGTATTCGTCGACTGTGTGCAACGACGGTTGACCAATGAGATCTCCGAATTCCTGCCGCCAATCGGTAAGCAGAAGAGTCAGTTTCACCTGAATGCACACGAGAAATATCAGGCACAGACCGCCTCCCCACGCCCAAGGAGCCCATTTACGAGTCCGAAAGAACGCATTGATCATCCTCTTTTACTCCGACTTAGGACTTTCTTCTGTAGAGAACAGTACAAGGTAACTCGCCAAAGAACAAGCATCCCTTTGCCCCTCAAAATCCGAATATGGTATTGTAAGACCATGAAAATCGTCTCGTGGAACGTGAATGGAATCCGCTCCGTGCACAAAAAGGGGCTTTTTGTGCCGATGATCCATGCCCTACAGCCGGATATTCTTTGCTTGCAAGAGACCAAGGCCGCACGGCATCAGAGCGAGGTAGATTTGCCCGATTATGAGGAATATTGGAATTCCGCGGCCAAGAAGGGCTACAGTGGCACTGCGATTTTCACTAAACACAAGCCCTTATCCATAACTCTCGATTTTCCCGAGCAGATAGTCAAGAAATACAAGCTGGCCGACGGATACGGTGATCTGAATAACGAAGGTCGCGTAATCACAGCGGAATTTGATGATTTTTATGTGGTCAATGTCTATACACCCAATTCCAAGGGCGATCTCTCAAGGCTTCCCATGCGTCACGAGCATTGGGATCCCGCGTTTCTCGAGTACTGCAAAGAACTCGAAGAGAAAAAGCCCGTCATCTTTTGCGGTGACCTCAACGTGGCGCACACCGAGGATGACCTCGCCAACCCAAAAGAGAACGACGGCGAACACGGCTTCACCAAAGAAGAGCGTGAAGGCATGAACAGAATGATCACCGCGGGATTTGTCGATACCTTTCGCCTCTTCAAAAAAGGCAACGGTTACTATAGTTGGTGGACACACTGGGCCAACGCCCGCGCGCGCAACGTCGGTTGGCGCATTGATTATTTCTTTGTGAGTAAGAAATTGAAATCCAAAATAAAATCCGCAGAAATACATCCGGATATAATCGGATCCGACCATTGCCCTGTTTCAATAGAGCTTGATTCATAAGCCTTTTATAAAGGACGACTCTACATCTTGAGTTATCCACAGTTCTGTCCTTTACACTGTCCGATACGGGAGTATTCTTACTGACAGGACAGTTCATTGACTTCTTCCGTTGTTCTTAAACGCAACGAGAATAAATAACGTACAAAATACTCGCGCAACTAAATTATAACGATACCTCCGTATCGTATTGGACGCCACGGTATTTTTGTCAAAAAAGATTCTCGCGTTCTTTATAAAGAAAAAACGAGAAGAAGCAGATTAAGCCGCCTCGCAAGGTAATTGGATCAGCAAAACCAGCATCCAGTTCCCTCACGAGGCGGTTTTTCTTATGACCCCCTGTCGGTTCAGTGGGTGCAATGGTGCCCATTGCATCAACAGGGACTACTTTGATATCTGCCACAATGCGTAAAAAATACTCCTAAGCATCGCTACTATATATTCATCCTCAATCAAAACAACCAAGGGCGCTTCCGGTTGCCAGATGATAACTTTGTTTGCATATACCATAAAACCCGTAACAAAAGGCAATGTGCCCTTAAAAAGTCTCGTAGTCCTCATCTCTTGCTCGTCTGTCTGCTCCAGTGTCGTAGCGTCCTTTCCCGGGATAAGCAGCGTATTTATGTGTATGTTTCTTTCGACCCGCTTTTTTATCCACTCTTTTTCCGTCTCCCACGAAATTAGTTCAATGAAAGAATCAGCGGACCCAAAAAACTGTATTTCTTCTTTTGTTTCATCTAAAACCTGAAAGAAAACCTTGATCCACTGTTCCTTTCCGCTCAGTACCTTGATCTTGGTCGGCGACTCTCCCTGGTGATACAGAGCGAGAAAATCAGGCATAGCCCCGACGAGAATATGATCAAGATTTGCCATGGATTCGCGTTTCTGCCTTATCTTTTCCAATACGACCGTCGGAGGCTCGACCACAAACGTCCGCGCATAGCGCTTTCTCTCCGAGAATTTAGCGAGGCCGTGCTCTTCCAGCCCCGCGATGACCTTGTACACATTGGGGCGCGGGATGTGCAGGTGCTCTGCCAGAGAAGCAATGGTTGCCGACCCCAGCGAAAGCGAGGTGACATAGAGATTTGCCTCGGACTCTGTGAGGCCAATTTCTTTGAGCGATGTGTATAGATTTTGCTTCAATTCTTTTGTCTGGTTCATGGGCTTGAAGTATGAATATGGGAAATGATTTGTATATCTGGATTATACATACATGCTGTATGTATTGCAAACGCTTGACAACCATGTTTATATAGTATATACTTTCACTTAGTAGATCGTTCACATGCCCGCAATCCCGCGAGGCAACCAAGGGAGGACACCATGACTAGACAGTACACTGACGCGGAATGGAAAGCCTTGTTTCTTACGGAGGAACAGATCAATGAAAAACTCAACAATCGCAAGTGTCGTCGTGGCCGTTCCTTCGGGAATGATGAGTGTACCGGACATGGATTGGGAAAAATTCGAGGAATCTCCACCTTCCTAAACGGAAGTCAAGGACTCTTTAGATTTTTCAAGACCGAGGAGGGGAATGAGTACTATACTGTCTCTTGTCCTCCTCCAGGCTAGTTCCACACCATGTGACTCACGGAGCGGGCTGATATCCCGCTTGGCAACCTTGGCAACAGAACCAAAACTATCTTGATCTTTCGCCGCCCGGAGTGGTTTCTCCGGGCGGCTTTTCTTTTTCTACATCACATGATGCTTCTCCCGAAACTCGCGGATGACGGCTTCATCTTTTCCGTGACCGCTTCTAAAATTCACAATATCCACACTTTGTATTGCACAAAGTTAATATGTATGCTATCTTTGTTGTATGGCATACATACAACGCTTTCAGGAAGATGATATCCAAAAACTGCTTCAAAAGCCGGAAATAATCGTGGTGACCGGCCCTCGGCAGGCGGGGAAAACCACATTGGTCCAACACGTGTTAGACGGGCACGAGAACACCGTTTCGTATACATTCGACAGCGTATCGCTTGCCCTGCAGTTCACTGAGAACCCCGATGCCTTCTATGTGCGCTACATGAAGCCGTACCAGGTGACTTTCTTCGACGAGATCCAGCATATCGTGGACAGCGGCCGCATCTTAAAATATTTGTACGACACCTATCATCCGCGCATCATCGTCTCGGGTTCCTCCGCACCCGATATCGCCGTGCAATCGCTTCAGTATCTGGTAGGCCGCGTCTCGATCGTGGAAGTTTTTCCGCTTTCGCTGTATGAATTTCTACACTACAAAGATCCTCGCCTCTATGCGGCCATCACAGGCGGAAGTGGCGATGCGTTCGCGCATGATATTCAATCCATCGTGTCCGAATACATGATCTATGGCGGATACCCGCGCGTCGCGCTTGAGGAGGCGCACGAGGACAAGCTACGCGTGCTCGGCAATATATACGATACGCTCTTTTTGCGCGAAGTGCGCGATTTGCTGGGGCTGGTAGAGACCGAAAAACTGCAAAAATTCATAGCGGCGCTCGCGATCAATCAAGGCAGCCTCACCGAATACAAGATGCTTTCCAAGGCGAGCGGTTATTCATTTGACTCGGCGAAAAAATTTCTCATGCTCCTTGAACAAGTGTATGTGGTGCGCAGGGTCGCCCCGTACTTCACTAATAAGTTGAAAGAGATCGTCAAGGCGCCCAAGGTGTATTTCATAGACAGCGGCCTACGCAATCATGTGGTACAGGATTTCCGCGACCATTCCTTGCGGACCGACAAGGGTTCCATGCTCGAAGCGCTGACTCTGGCTATTCTCAGCACATCCGCCAAGACACCGATCCATTTCTGGCGCGACAAATCCGGGCATGAGGTCGACTTCGTGCGGCTCGGCGAGGGGCTGGTGCCGGAATTGTTTGAATGCAAATGGGACCACAAAGCCATTACTCGCGAGACGCTTGAGGCGTTCCGTGCCCTCCACGGACAAGAGAGTTTGCATCATACGGTGACATTTACCAAAAATGCCGGAAAGGGGTCGGTTCCTGTGTGGAAATTGTCTTGATGTACGGAAAACGCCCAATCCCCTCACGAGGCGGTTTTTCTTTTTTGCGCCAGAAAACACACAGATCCAACCTATGTAGTCTCACGCCTCACAAAGAAATTCCCCGCCATTTTCGCCTTTAACTTGCGGGCTCGGGCGCGATTGCGGGATAGTTTCAGCCGGGATCGCACCCGCATTTTTGATATTTGGCCAAGCATTTGAGACACAATTCCGCTTGGTTCGGTATTTCTCCGGTATATCTCTTCGATCAGACCGCTCGCCTTGCAATCAAGGTGCGTCTCGAATATATAATCCCCGATCACGACCACGTAGTATCTATCGTCTTCAAAAAGTCGTGCTATGTGATACTGGCGCATATCCGTGCCAAAATCGCCTCGTATGGCCTTGTCGATCGGTGTGGAGCCGCCGACCGTCATGAGGAATTGCTTGCCGAGCGATATCACTTCCTCGACGAGCGCGCGCTCCGTTTCCGCCCGCCCTATCCAGAACCAATAATGCGGGTCATATGTGTATACCGCCTCGTTCACCGGTGTCGTGCGAATCACGATATTCTGCGCATGTCCCCAAAAGGCGTCGAGCTGTTGGATGGAGGTAAACGAATACGAAATACTCTCTTTGTCGGCAAGCGAGAGGATGTCCGATGCTTCGCCGCTACGAGTATACACGAGGCTCATGTTTGCCAGCATATCGCGCATTTTTTGGATCCACGTCGTATTGAGCCCGATGATTTTGTGGTGGATCACCACCGTATCCTCTGCTTTCAACCTGCGCAACGCGGCATAAAAGCCTTGTTTGGTGATTTTTTCGGTCTTTTGGAGATTTGCCAGCAAATCATGGGTCTTTAAGCCACCCTTTCTAAGGAGGAGCACGATTTTCTCATCCAGAATCTTCGGTGCCAACAGACTCATGTTGATAGTATAAACAAGCCATAAGTAAAATTCAAGTGTACTGGTGTACGCAAACAGTGCATATTTTGGCATTAAAATGACTTTAGTAGTATTATCTCGTCCAGAAGTAATGGCTTCCATTACGGATACGGAAAAGAGGAGGACGATAAAATGAGAACGTTCGACAAGGTGTTCATGTGCGTACTGTCCGGTGTGATGGTCGCCGTTGCGATGGCAGTCGTATTTATCCCACCGCCAGAGGGACGGTACGAGTTCACCATGCGAAACAAAAGCGGCGCAGAATGGACACATGTGGTCGATGACAAAGGCTTGCGCGGGCCAGAACGGCTCTTGGGACTTATCACCCTGAACAATACTGATCCGCGAGCATCGCGCATCGTTGGCATCAAACATTGCGTCAAAAGCAGTGTGCGATACACAGGATGTTCGGACATGAGCTTTCTCGTACAAGTCGAGTGAGTGACATAGCTACCCACTGGGAGGACGACTTCCTCCCCTTTGTTGAGGATTTGAGGCAACTCGAATCTTCATAGAGCTCTTTAACAAAAGAGAGAAGGAGTAAATCATGCAAGAGTTCAAACTATGGGACTTGATACAGTTCCTAATGCTGAACGCGGATAATAATAGGGTTGGGAATGGTGCGTATAAGGAATTTCATACGCTAATGAGGAGAGAGGAGGTATGCGCCATCACATGGCAAGAATTCTCCATCACAGAACCACCCCCTTTGAAAGAACTGGAAAAAACCGTCATGTCTGAGTTCTTTCCCATCTATAAATGTCTCGATTTTCAGCGCACATTACGCAAGTTGGATAACATTACGGTATCCACCTGCAGAATAGTACTGACGCGTGACTAAGTATATCTGTCTCAATCTTCGCCGCCCGGAATGGTTTCTCCGGGCGGCTTTTCTTTATAGTACCTACGCAAAACACGAAAGTATGGCTGTGAATCGTAATTTCATGGGCGAATTCTATGGCTTCAATGTTGAAAGCGAGATTATTTTTGTGTAAGTCCTATTTTACTACGTCACATGACGCTTCTCCCTCAGCTCGCGGATGGCGGCTTCGTCTTCCTTTTCTCGGCGCTCTTTTCCTGATTTTCCTAGCTCTTTTAGCTCGGCATCGGTGAGCTTTGATAGCTCTACAGCGCGGCTTTCGAGGTATTCTGCCGTATTTTTAGCCGGATCGTCGAGGACTTCTTCGAGTAGGGCATGCAATATCCAGCCGATGCGCGGCCCGGGCTTTTCACGTGTAACGTCCATCACCTTGGCACCATCCACCTTGAGCATGCCGACAGTGATAGGGTCGCGCATGGCTTCATCTACCATCGACATGTATTTGCGCAGGCGGAACGGTTGCTCTTTGGGCCTACCGGTGCCGATTCGGTCGCACATGCGCAAGTTTAAGAGCTCCTGGATGTGATCCTTCCCCACATTGACGATCATGCGGCGTACGGCAGAGAGCGTGACCGTGTCCGGATCGGAGAAAAACATATGCCAGCGCACGAGCGTGGTCACCAAGTCGATTGTTTCACGTGAAAAATGCAGATTTTGCAGAATCTTGTACGTCATCCTCGCACCAACCACTTCGTGCCCGTGAAATGTCCAATCTCTCTTCTCGTCCGACCATCGCCGGGCTTTTGGTTTGCCAATATCGTGCAAGAGCGCCGCCAAACGTACCTCAAGCGGCCACTCTTTGTCGGCCGCATGCTGGAGGCTACGCAAAAGGTGTTCAAAAACGTCGTATGAATGAGCCTGATTTTGAGCAATGCCAATCCCATCCTCTGCTTCGGGGACGATATACTTCAAAAGACCAAGCTTTTGAGCCACATAGATAGCCTGCATGGGCCGCGGAGTCATGAGGATGCGCATCAGCTCGTCGCGAATCCTTTCACGTGAAATCTTTTCCAGCTGTGCGGCATGGGTAGCAATGCCGGCGGCCGTCTGCGCCTCGATCGCAAAGTCGAGTTCGGCCGAGAGGCGCACCGCACGGAGCATTCGTAGTGCATCTTCGCGGAAACGCTCATCCGGATCCCCCACTGCGGCGACCACCTTGCGTTCGATGTCCCCTTTTCCCCCGTGTTCGTCGACGAGAATATGTGAAATGGGATCATACGCGATCGCGTTGATGGTGAAATCGCGGCGTTTGAGGTCGTCGGTCAGAGAATCGCTGAATTCGACACGATCCGGTCGGCGCGCATCCGAGTATTCCGATTCGAGGCGATACGGCGTTACCTCGATCACCTTAAGTCGTGGATCGGACGATCCGGTGACTATACCCACCGTCCCGAAATCATTTTCGTAAAATGTCTCGGGGAAAACGGCTTGAATCTGCTCAGGATTTGCATTGGTGGTCACGTCCCAGTCTTTTGGTTCACGTGAAACGACCAGATCGCGCACGCACCCGCCAACCAGATAGGCCTCAAAACTGGCGTCCTTGAGGGTTTTGCATACATTGAGCACTTCTGCGGGGACAGTGGGCAACTCAGTCAGCATAATGAATCTATTGTACTCAATATGCACAGATTTACCATTTCAGATATGTGGACAGTGAATGTATACTACATAAATGAAGAAATTGATTCAGGAAAAAGAACGAGTTATCGAGCTACGAAAAAGTGGTTTGACCTATAAGGAAATCGCTCAACAAGTGCCTGTTTCTAAGAGCTCGATCTCTGACTGGTTGAAAAACTGCTCACTTACCACCTCAGAAAAAACAGTCTTGAGACATCACACAAACTCAAATATTTCAAAGGGGAGAATTCGTGCGGCGGCGATTCTTCGAGAGAAGCGCTTAAAACGTGATCAAGTACTCTTTTCTGTTGCAAAACAAGAGTTTAATACGCACAAACACACCCCCTTATTTTTGACTGGAATATCTTTGTATTGGGCAGAGGGATCAAAGCGACACGGTGGCTTTGTCTTTACTAATTCGGATGCCGATATGATGTACGTAATGTTGTTATGGATGAGACAATTTCTCGGCCTAGGAGTCTCAGACGTTAGGGCGCGTTTATACATACATAAACCATACGCTCATGAACAATGCGAAAAATATTGGGCGGAACAAACAAGTATTCCGCTCAGTAATTTTGGGAAAACCATTTACAAACCCACTGGTCTTCTTATAAAAAAGCGGCCAAATTACAAAGGATGTCTCCGAATAGAGACCGGAAAGACTGCACATTTGAGGAAAATGCTTTTTTGGACAAACATGTTGGTTGAGTATTATCGAGAAAAATAGTACAGTGGCAGGTGTGGTTTTTGTCAAAACACTGTCCCTGTAGCTCAAAGGATAGAGCGCTTCGCTTCGGACGAAGAGGTTGTGGGTTCGAGTCCTGCCAGGGACACATAAATTGCTCACTCAAATTGATGCTGTATAATCATCTACGTTCGCGGGCATGGTTAAGTGGTATAACACGTCCTTGCCAAGGATGAGTCGGGAGTTCGATTCTCCCTGCCCGCACAGACTAGGTGACAGAACAATGAGTATCCCTATTTTTCCTCAGAACTGTGGAAAAGCCTGTGGATATGGGGATAAGGGACATACCAGCCAAAGGACATTTCATGGCGCACATATACAAAAATCCTTATCTTGAGCCAAGATATCGTCTTCACATACAAAATCATCTAAAGGACTGACTGTTTTTGGATGCTGGACTCCATAATGAGAGTACAGAATATCGATTGTTTGGCGGCATTCGAAAATCAAGCGTATAATCCGCGGATCATGAGCGACCTTCGAGACCAGTGGCGAAAAGAGATTGGCAGATTGGGGGAGGATATTGCCGTGCAGTTTCTGGAGAGGAAGGGTTTTAAGATTATCGCCAGAAATTACCGGAAACCCTGGGGCGAGATTGATATTATTGCTGAAAACAGAGATGTGGTGCGGTTTGTCGAGGTGAAGAGTGTTTCATGTGAAAACCTGCCGGATGTTACACGTGAAATGTCTAGCTATCGACCGGAGGAACAGGTACACCCATTGAAGTTGCGGAAGATCGCCCGCACGGCCGAAATATACATGAATGAGAAACGGGATGAGCGGGAATTTCAGATTGATGTGATCGGCGTATTCCTCAATACCAAGGAAAGAAAGGCTCGTTGCCGTCTTTTTGAGCAAGTCCTTTAGATAAAAGCATTATTTCTATTGGACATTCCTATAGGACAGCATGGATATACAATCTGTCCTTTAGACTGATTTTGATTTTGGTTTTCAGCATGATACGGTGGCGGGAGCATCACTCGCGGTCTTTCACACACAAGAAAAAGAGGGTAGACATGTCATCAAAAAAGATCGTCATCATTGGTGGCGGGCACAATGGCCTCGTCGCCGCGGCATACCTTGCCAAAGCCGGGCACAAAGTGACTGTGCTCGAATCGCGACACCAGGTCGGCGGTGCGGCATCGACCGATACCGACACCTTTCCGGGCTTCAAAATCTCGACCGCCTCGTACCTCAACAGCCTGTTTTCGTCGCAGATCGTGCGGGATCTCGATCTCAAGCGCTTTGGCTATGAGATGCTTCCGCGCGAGCCGTCATCCTTTACGCCCGTCCCGGGGAGCACGAAGTCGCTTCTCCTGGGCAAGGATACGGCTTTCAATCAGGCGCAGATCGCGCAGTTCTCGAAGCGTGACGCAGAAATGTATCCACGCTACGAGCATGAGCTCGGCAAGATCGCGGAGTGGGTGGCGGCGATGATGCCGATGATCCCGCCAAGCGGTCCGCTACCGCGTAAGATGTCCGACATACAAAGCATGTTTGCGTTTGCGCACCATGTGCTCCGCATGATCGCGACGCCTCGGCGCATGTACGGACTCTGCAAGCTACTCCTTACCGACCCCGTCAAATATTTGGACAGCTGGTTCGAATCGGATGTGCTCAAGGCGACACTCATCACCGATGCACTGATCGGCACAACGAAACTGTCGGGTTATGTTTTGCTTCATCACGTGATGGGGGATGCGGGGAGTGCACGTGGCATCTGGGGGTATATGCGCGGCAGTATGGGCGGCATATCCAATGCGCTTGCCACCGCGTGCAAAGAGCTTGGCGTGGAGATCATATGCGATGCGCATGCACGGCGCATCACTCTCATACGCACCAAAACAGTGTCTCTTGTCATAGCAAATATACGTGATAGCAGATGCGAGATCGTAACTCCGCGGATCTTCCCGGCTGATATCGTGGTCTCGACGATCAATCCGACGACCACGTTTACCAAACTACTGGAAGGAGTGCACGCGGTCGACGACATTCGCAAAAAGGTCGTCGCGCGCGACTGCGAAAGCGCGTCTACGAAGGTCAACTTGACGCTCTCGGGATTACCAAACTTCCGCGCGATGCCGGGGACTATTCCAGGGCCGCAACACCAGGGGACGATCCACATCGCTCCTTCGGTGGCATATATCCTGGAAGCTCTGCGTGATTACCAAGAAGGGCGGTCGTCTTTGCGGCCGATCCTTGAGATCACAATCCCGAGTGTTGTCGATGACACGCTCGCACCAAAAGGGCGTCATGTGATGAACATCTTCTTGCAATTCGTGAAGAAAGGGGAAGACGGACAGAAATACTTCCGTGACGTGATTCTTCCGCTGATGCGGGAATACATCTCGAATATTGACGAGATTATCACGGGCGTGCAGATTCTCACTCCGCAAGACTTGGAGCGAGAATTTGGCATGGTCGGCGGCAATATCTTCCACGGCGGTATGGGGCTCAAACAACTGTGGTGGAATCGCCCCGCTCCGGGAATAGCGGACTATCGCACACCTATCAAAGGATTCTATCTCTCGGGCGCGGGCACGCATCCGGGCGGAGGAGTCTGCGGTTATCCAGGCTCCAACACGGCGCGCGTGATCCTCGAAGATCTCGGATATCGCAACTCTTAAACTCTCTCACAACCTCATCGGTCACACGGTGGGGTTGGTTTTTTGTCTTGTCGGGCTGCTGGGAATCGAACCCAGTCTACATGGTCCCAAACCATGCGTACTACCGGTATACGACAGCCCGTCTGAAACAAACTGCATACTAGCATAAAAACGATCTGGCGTGACGAATCTGTTACAATGCGCGCATGACCAACGCATACGCGCGGGCAGGAGTAGATGTCGATATCGAAGCGAAGGCTTCGCGTATCCTGTATGAGGCTTCGAAGCAGACGTTTGCCAACCGCACTGACTTCATCGGCGAGATTGTCGCGCCGTTTGACGACTTCGCCGGTCTCAAAGCGGTCGATATCGGTGAACTACCCGCGGGAAGCTTCATGTCGATGGGGTTTGATACGGTGGGCACCAAGGCGGAGATCGCTCAACGCGTCGGCAAGCACGACACCATCGCGTTCGACCTGCTCGCCATGGTCTGCGACGACGCCGTAGTGCGCGGCGGAGAACCAGCGCTCGTGGGAAGCAATCTCGATATCAAATCACTCGGCAATGACGATCGTTGTCTTCCGATTATTCGTGAACTTGCCCGGGGTTACGTCGCCGCGGCCCGCGCGGCGGGCGTTGCCATCATCAACGGCGAGATCGCGCAAATGGGCGATCTGATGACGGGATGGGGCGACTTTCCCTATCATTGGGGTGCCGCATGCGTGTGGTTTGCACGCAAAGAAAAATTATTTACCGGCCTCGAACCACAGGCGGGGGACGCGGTCGTCGTCTTGCGGGAAAAAGGATTTCGCACCAACGGCCTCACGCTCGCCAGAAGCGTTTTCAATGAAACATACGGCCCCGAGTGGCACACACAATCCTTTGACCAGTCGACCATCGGCGAATCTGTTCTCACTCCCGCGATCATTTATTCCCGATTGTTGGTGAAATTGCATGGCGGGTTCAAGAGCGACGGCTCGTGCAATATCCATGGCGTCGCGCATATCACCGGCGGCGGCTTACCGGAAAAGCTCGGCCGCGTACTGCGCAGATCCGGTACCGGTGCGCGCCTTACCAATCTTTTCGCGCCGTCGCCGATCATGATGCATTGCCAACAGGTCGGATCCGTCACCGATCACGATGCGTACCGCGCATGGAACATGGGGCAGGGAATGGCTATCATCACGTCTGAGCCGGAAAAGGCGATCACCGGCGCGTCGGATTTTGGTATAGAAGCGCAGGTGGCGGGAATGATCACCGGGGAGCCGGGCATTTGCATCATCAGCAAGGGGATGGAAACCCCGGACATTGAACTTGCGTTCTAGGCGTGAGCGTTTATTTCTTGATCTGCTTGATATACATGTCGAGCAGGTGCTGGAGCCATGCGGTGTTGAATTCTTCTTCTCTCGCCGCGAGGTCGCCTTGCAAGAACGTGGTGAGATCGGAGCCCGTTTGCGCTTGAATGTCTCTGTTGATGTGGCTCATGGTAACGGCGCGCAACGTGCGCTGTGCGGTCGTATCGCCTTCGCTCGTGGTCGTGATGACTCCGATGAGCTTATTCCATGCGTTGACCACCGCGCCGCCTGATGAGCCCGCTTGCGCCTCGATCACGCCACCCAGTGAGATCGCATCGACAGTCTTCGTACCAAAGGTCAACAGTTGCGCGATGGAACTCACGGAAGACACGGCGTTGAGATTGTCTTGCGTGTTGGATGAGCCGACAAATTCCGCCGGATACGCGGCTCCCAACACCAGATCACCGAGAAATCCTATGACTTCCCGTGTATCAAACGAAAGACTGGGGAAGCTTGCAGGCAAGGGAGAACCATCGACCGAACCGGTGATGCGCAAGAGCGCGTAATCATGCTCGCCGGTGCCAGCGGGGTGCGATGAACTGATCTCCGCCGCATGCGCATCGACCCACACCGGAGGCATATAGAGCACCTCGGCGATCCATGCGGATTTCGCCGGCGACCCCGTGCGGATGGTGCACGCGAGATTTATCTCCGGACTTTCCGATAGGAGCACATACTGCGCGACGTGCGCGTTGGTGAGGATCACGCCGCGCGGATCGATGAGGACGCCACTGCCGGAGATCGCTTGCAGGGAGCCGCCGCCTTGCGGTATGCAGAGGATGTTGACGAGCGCCCGCCGCGTCAAGACATTTACATCATCGAATGACTGCGGTGGCGTCGGATACGGCTTTTGTATGCGTGTGATCTCAAACACCGGCGGTGCCGTTTGTGCGGGTGTTATCATCGTTGTCGATGCGGCAGGGGAGGGAAGGCGCGTTTTCGGTTTTGTCTTGGAGGCTTTCACGACGGCGGCTTTGACGGGAGCTTTTGGCGTTGCGGTGGCTGATGGCGATGTGCTCGCGTTTATCGTCGCTTGGGAAGACGCGACGGCGGGTGATTCTGCGACCGTAGCCGTCTGCGCAATGTTTATCGCATTATTTGCGATAGTGCCCGGCCGAATCTGATGCAACATCACAAAAAGCGCAACCCCCATGACAGCGAGCGCGAAAAGATTGACCAAAAATGAGGAGGGGCGAGAAGGCATGCAGAGAATATATGATGTATCGTACAAGAGGGCAAGGAAAAGTGCGTGAAGATGAAAAATCTGGTACGCTTCTCAAACGGGCAAGGCCACCATTCATCAAAGGCATAGCCCTCCTCCGCTGAAGCTTCGGAGGACACAGCGGGATTAGTTTAGTGGCAAAACGACAGTTTTCCAAACTGTGGTCGGGAGTTCGATTCTCCCATCCCGCACAATTTCAAAAGAAAACCGCCCGGAGAAACCACTCCGAGCGGCGAAAGAGCATGATAGTTTTGGTTCTGTTGCTAAACGAGGTATCGGCCTTGCTATTTTGGATTTTTCTAGTAGTTTCCAACGTAGAGGGATAGAACGGGAGTCTTCTCATGAAAGCAGTAATCTTCGACGTGGATGGCGTTATTTCTGACACGCAAAAGATACATGCGCGTTTGGAAGCGGAGATGCTGGCACAATACGGCGTTACCATTTCTCCTGAAGAGCTTACGCGGCGTTTTTCTGGTGTATCGGGGCACGAAATGTTCTCGCAAATATTCAGAGACGCGGACATCGAGTGTCCTGATACGTATGAGCTTTCAGACCGCAAGGCGGCACGATTCCTTGAGTGTGCTGATGAAGTTGTAGAGATTCCCGGCACGCGCGAGGTGGTCGTGCAACTACGCGAGCGCGGTTTCCTATTGGCGATCGCCTCGGCTTCACGCTGGGCATCGATTGAAATGGTTTTGAAGAAACTCGAGCTCCTCGAGTGCTTCGACGCAATCGCAAGTTCCAAAGAGGTTGCGCGAGGAAAGCCGGCGTCGGATGTATTTTTGCTCGCAGCGCGTCGCTTGAGTGTCGACCCGAAGGAGTGCATTGTAATCGAGGATGGTGTCAGCGGAATGATCGCGGCCCGCGTTGCCGGCATGCGGTGCGTCGCACTTGCACAAAATGGGCAGGAGAATCTACCTGCAGACTTGGTAGTCGACGATCTGCGTAAAGTACCTCTTGAGTGGTTCAAACATTAGAAAGACGGCCGCTACACGGCTTTGTTGCACAAATCCCCGCCTCACACGGAATCCGCCCCTCCCGTAAGCGCGTTCACGCGACAACCTCCGACTTCGGCATCCCGAGCGCGGTGAAGCGATTGAGGATCTTGCAACGCA